>OJJT01000010.1_pt1 | contig 224212 bp, 161 predicted proteins | sample 1596281 | NCBI WGS metagenome assembly OJJT01 (sample SAMEA4350145, study PRJEB24818) | metagenome | biome: human; feature: gut; material: faeces | place: Denmark | collected 2013-09
ATTTTTGCTTCCATAACAGTTTTGTTGTCTTGTCTTTAAAATCAGTTCTTTAGCGATTACTAATTTACAAAGAAAATTCGACAAACTGTTATTTTTCTATCTATTTATTTGGGTGGGAAACTTTAGTATTTAATTCGTTCCGATTTTAACGGAACATTAATGATAGAAAGTTTTTAATTATTTGTGACTAATATCTAAAAGTATAAGTATTATATTTAAAAATATAACATGAAAATTAAAATATTGTAGTTCTTTGCAACAAAAATATATTTTTATTAATTATCAAATTTGTTAAACCGTAAAAAAAATGCCTATGGAAAAATATTAAACACACACAAAAACATACTAAGATTTACGTACTATAATCTATTTAGACATAGATTGTTTGACGATACTATTGAAAACACATTTTTTATTAAAATTATCAACTTTATACTTATGAAAAACAAAGTTTTACTATTTTTTGCATTGGTGGTACTGTGCTGCTCTTCAGCATGGGCTCAGATTCAAATTAAAGGGACTGTCGTCTCGGAAAACGATTCCGAGCCGATGATTGGAGTTGCGATTCTAGAGGTAGGAACTTCGAACGGAGTCATTACAGATTTGGATGGGAATTTCAATATTCAGGTAAAGAACGAAAACAGCCAACTGGAAGTGTCGTTTGTGGGATATAAAAAGCAGATAATCAAACTGCAGGGGCGCACTAACCTAAATGTGCGACTGGTTGAAGACACGAAAGTGTTGGATGAAGTGGTCGTTGTGGGTTATGGTGTGCAACGCAAGAGTGACCTTACCGGTTCGGTAGCTTCTGTAAAGGCTGATGAACTGAAAGGTTTGTCAACTACCGATGCTGCTGCTGCTTTGCAAGGTAAGGCAGCAGGTGTACAGATTTTGAATGGTTCTGGTAAACCAGGTCAAGGCGCATCAATCCGCGTTCGTGGTTATTCCTCAAACTCCAACAACATCGGTCCTTTGCTGATTGTTGATGGTTTGCAAGTTAGCTCTATCCAATACCTCGACCCTTCTATGATTGAATCAATGGAAGTATTGAAGGATGCTGCTTCGGCTGCCATCTATGGTGCTGAAGCAGGTAATGGTGTTGTTCTTATCACTACTAAATCAGGTGCGAAAGGACGAGGATCTATCACTTATAGTGGTAAGTGGACTAAACAATCACTCGGAAGCGTGCCCAATTTGCTTAACGCTACTCAATTCAAGGACTGGATGACTATGCAGCTTGGTGCTGAATCTGTGAATGCTACTTTGGCTGATGCTCAGACTCAATACGGATGGGATCCTAATACCGATACAGACTGGTTAGATGCTTATTTCGAAGATACTTGGGCTCAACAGCACACCCTTACTTTCCAAGGTGGTAACGACCGCGGCTCATACTTCCTGAGTGTGAACCATGTGAACCAAGACGGTATCGTTAAGGGTAGCAAAGATAAGTACGAACGTCTTACCGCTCAACTGAATGCCGATTATATGATTAAGGATTGGTTGAAAGTAGGTACCAACACCTCCATTGAAAAATGGAGTTCTCGTGGCATATCTGAACAAGGTTATGGTTCTTCATTCGAAATGCTTCTTTTGATTGACCCGTTAACTCCGCTCTATTGGACAAAACGAGAACAGATGTTGGGTGAATATCGTAACTACTACGACCAAATTCAAGCAGGTAACTCTAACTACACTCTCTTTGGTGATGAAAATGGCTACTATGCCACTTCCTACTTCAACCAACGTCTTGCCGGTGGTAACCCCTTCTCACAACGCGACCGTTCTGAATCGCGCAACAGTGGTGTAAACGTTAATGGTACTGCTTACATGAACGTTACTCCTATCAAGCAAGTGACTTTCACTTCCCGTTTGGGTTATCGTATCTCCTTCAACAACGAATCTGACTGGCAATACCCCTACTACCTCAATGGTCAAACCAAAGGTGATAACTACACTATCTCAGGCGCCAGTAGAAACTCTACTTGGTATCAATGGGAAAACTTCGTCAACTATAACGATATCTTCGCCGGCAAACACGCTGTAGGTGCCATGGCCGGTATGTCATATCGCCAAAGCGATTCAAATTATGTCAGCGCCAATGCTTCGGGTCCGGATATCCTTAAAGCTTATTCTCCCAACTTCATCTACCTCAATTGCGTAAATGCTAATGATAAAACAGTAAAGAACATCGGCGGCATACCGGGTACTTCTCGCGCACTCTCTTACTTCGGTCGTGTAACTTATAGCTATGACAACCGCTATAGCGTTCAGGCTAACTTCCGTGCCGATGCTTTCGACTCTTCCAAACTTTCGAAAGACAACCGTTGGGGTAAGTTCTTCTCCGCATCTGCAGGCTGGACATTCTCAAACGAAAGCTTCTTCAAAGATAGAGTTAATCCAAGCATCATGTCATATGGTAAGATACGTGCATCTTGGGGACAGAATGGTAACGTGAACGTATTGAAGAACTATGCATATATAGCTGGTATTAATACAAATGGACAATTCTATAACTATGGTTCAACAAGTGCCGTTACTTTAGGTTCAATGCCTAACGGTATTGCCAACCCTAACTTGACTTGGGAAACTTCAGAACAAATCGACTTGGGTGCTGACTTCCGTTTCTTAAACAACAGATTGACCGTTGGTTTCGATTGGTACAAGAAAATTACTAAGGACTTGCTTGTAGATGCTCCCACTATGCCTGAATCAGGTGTTTCTACTATGACTGTAAACGCTGGTGAAGTTGAAAACAGCGGTTTCGAAGTAGAACTTAGTTGGAAAGACCATATCGGTGACTTCAAATATGGAATATCTGCTAACATGGCAACACTTCACAACGAAGTGACTTACCTCGATCCATCTATCGAACGTATCGCTGGCGCAACTGTTGAAGGTGCATCTCCTGAAGCTGTTCGTTGTTACTTCGAAGAAGGCGAACCCGTATGGTACATGCGCGGTTATAAGTATGCAGGCGTTGCTGCTGACGGTACTGCACAATACTACACCAAAGATGGTCAATTGACCAACGACCCACAAACTGAGGACATGACTAACATAGGTTCTGGTCTTCCTACTTTGACTTACGGTATTACCTTGAATGCTGAATACAAGGGATTCGACTTCACTTTGTTCGGTACTGGTGCTGCCGGTAACGATATTTACTACGGTCTCTATCATACAGGCTACAACAACATAGCAGAAGATGTTTATAAAGACTTCAAGTCTGGCAAACTTCCTAATGCCTCTTCCGTAGCAGGTAGTGGTACATTCTGGCGTTCATCTGCCATGGTTTACAATGGCTCGTTCTTCAAGATCAAGCAAATTCAACTTGGTTACACATTGCCTAAGAGAATCACTAATAAAGCATTCATCGAAAACGCACGTGTTTACGTATCATTGGACGACTTCTTCACATTCACCAAGTATCCGGGTCTCGATCCTGAAACTTGTACAAATGAATACAACTGTCCGGGTTTGGACAAGGGTGCATATCCTAACATGCGCAAGATGGTATTTGGCGTAAGTGTTACATTTTAATTTTAATTAATCGAAAGAGATATGAAAAAAATATTTTTATCAATCGCTTTGCTTTCAAGTATGATGTTCACCGCGTGTGAAGACATGCTTGATGTGGAACAGAAAGCAACCAGCAATACAGCTAACTTCTACAAGACTGATGCGGATGCCGAATCCGCGCTGACAGCCATGTACGCTACTTATATCAATGAAATCGGTGGTACTGAAGGTATTTGGAATGCCTATATCATGGGGCTTAACTACTCTGCCGACGATGTGTTTGCAGCCGGTGGTGACATTAACGACCACGCAGATTTCCGTATCCTTAATGAGTTCCGTTATGATGCCAGCTCTCTCCCTATCGGTAATCTTTATAATCACATTTATAAGGCAATCTATTCTGCCAACTTGATAATTCACTATTTTGGTGAAACAGCAGATACTCCTATTAAGAAACGAGCTGTTGCCGAAGCTAAGGTTATGCGTGCATGGGCACACATGTTGGCTGCACAGGTGTATTATCAACCTCCTTTGATTGACCACCTCATCACCGATGAAAAACCGGTTAATGCTGAGTCACAAAAGGCTATCTTTGACTGGTGCGTGAAAGAATGTGAAGACGCTCTTTTTGACTTGCCCGATCGTAATGGTAAGAATGATAAAGAAGGTGCTTGGGTTGTAACTAAAGGTTTCGCTCAATTCGTAGCCGGTAAGTCTGCTCTTTTTGCAGGTGACAATGCTAAGGTGATTAGCGTAATGAAGCCCCTTGTAGAGTCTGAAAACTACGACCTCGTTCCGGGTGAACGTTTCCGCGACTTGTTCCACGTAGAAGGTGATGGTTGTGAAGAAAAGATTTTCGAATTCAACTATATTACTAATACAGCGGCTGCAGGTGGTGCAGATGCTTGGAGAGTCGGTAATAATCGTGGCCGTTGGATGGTAGCTAACGTACTTAACTGGCGTGGTGATGATATTCAAGGTGGTGGTAAGAGTCCGCTTATTTGTTCAACCGGTGGTTGGGGTGGTGGCTCTATCAATCATGAGTTTGCTCACAAAATGCTGGCAAACGATGGTGACAGCTATCGTCGTAAAGCTACTTTCTTGACTTCCGATGAATTCTTTTACGATGAAGAACTTTGCGGTTGGAAAAGCGATGCTACTTGCACTACTCGCGCACAAAAAGAAAAAGACCCGGAACGTGGTATTACCAATACTTATGGCTCATTCTCTCGTAGTGACGTGATGGAAGTGAAGATGATGATGCATCCTAACGATGCTGACTTATCTGTAGGTGACAACTGTAACAATACGAACCTCTGTATTGCTCGTTTGGGTGAAGCTTATCTGATTTATGCAGAAGCTTGTATCGCATCAAATCAACTTGGTGAAGCTAAGAAATATATCAACAAGATTCAAAATCGTGCAGGTTCAAAGACTGTATCTGAAACTGTTGACCTCAAAGTGCTTCAAGACGAAAAGCAATATGAACTTTGGTTCGAAGGCTGCCGTTGGTTCGATATCGTTCGTTGGGGTATTGCTAAGGAATGCTACGACAAGGTGCTTGATAACATCCCTTATCAAACTGACGAATATTGGACTTCCCCTGCAAATGCCAGAAAGCCTCACAAGCTTGTGTATGACGTACGTCACCCATTTGCCGAGGCTGGTATTACACTTAAATTTGTTGAGGGTAAGCACGAATACTGGCCACTCCCACAAAATATAATCGAAATCAACGACCAAATACATCAAGTACGCGGTTGGGCAAAATAATATTCATAATTTAATCAGAACGCTGAAGGGGCTGTGTCAAAATTGCACTGCCCCCCCAAAAAAAAGTTAGACGTTAAAAAAATAACGTTATAAATTCTCTAAATAATGAGCTCGGTATTTTACCGGGCTCATTCCCTTAAGCCTCTAATTCTATCATTATTATACCAATCAATATATGCCTCTAGTTCCTTCTTGAACTCTTTCATGGATTTAAATTCTTTGTTGTATAATAGTTCTGACTTCATAAGCCCAAAGAAGTTTTCCATAACAGAGTTATCCCGGCAATTTCCCTTTCGTGACACGCTTTGTACTATACCATGTTCGTTCAAGGCTTCTTGATAATTTTTATGTTGATATTGTCATCCTTGATCAGAATGCAATATGATTTGATTCTCTTTTGCTAATTTGTCGGTAATGGCAAACAGATCATTCAACATTTTGTTTATTTGCTCCAAATCCGCTCTGTCGGCTATATTATAATTTAGTATTTCTCCGTTAAATATATCTATTACAGGTGATAAGAAACTTTTCTGCTGACCGATTGAGATTTGCGACACATCTGTGGCAAGCTTAAGATAAGGGCAATCTTACCGACAGTTCCTTTATATGACCGATAACATGAAAATGAGTTATCAACTCAACCACGCTAACTCCGGCTTCATGAAGTCGGAGAATCTCTTGCTTTTCTTCTAATGTGTGATGCATTGACATAAATAAACCCCAAAAGTTTTTTGTCTAACTTTTGGGGTTCACTTTATTTTGACGCAACCTCCTCTAGGGCTATTGAAAAACTATTTCGCTACTCCTTGCTTGGTCTGTATTACAGTCTGCATGGTACCGTCCGGATTATACTTTAATTCATCCACACATACGCTGCGTCGTCCTATTGCTCCGGCATGACCATCAAGTGTTAACGTTGCATTGTGGTAGAACAGATACCACTTGCCTTGGAATTCGGCAATTCCCGGATGGATTGTAAAACTGTTTTCTGCCATGCCGGTCAACTCCCCTTGTGGTGTCCATGGACCTTCCATACCAGGAGCGGTGGCATAAGATATGGTTTCGCGCCCTTGTCCGAATGATGCATATGTGAGGTAATACAAATTGCCATGTTTATGTAACCATGGACCTTCTACATAACGGGGCAGGTCTACTACTTGGATATCCCCGTCAATTTCGGTGAGATTGGGCTTTAATTTGGCAAGGAAACAAGTCCCATTTCCCCAACAAAGCCATGCTTGTCCATTGTCATCGATTAAGGCAGTAGGATCTATGTCATTCCACCAGCCACGTGGACCGTTGGAGGTCATATCATCGGTTACAAGAGGCTGGCCGATTGCATCAGTAAAAGGTCCGGTGGGAGTATCTCCGACGGCTACACCGATTGCTTTGCTATTGTAGGGTTCACCGGCTTGTACAGTAGTATAGTAATAGAATTTGCCATTGTGCTCTATAACTTGTGAGGCCCATGCTTCACCAATCCCCCATTTGAAGTCTGTGGGCTTCAATACAACACCATGATCAGTCCATGTTTGCATGTCCTGTGTAGAGTAACATAACCATTCGGTAATGTTGAATTCTTTACCGCCATGAGCAGTGTCCTGACCTTCATAGAACTCGTCGTGCCCTACGTAAAGATAGAGAGTTCCGTCGTATACAAGCGGAGCCGGATCTGCTGTAAATTTGTCTTTAACTAAGGGGTTGCCTGTGTTTTGAAAAGTGGGTAATTGTGGGCGTTGTACACATCCTGCCAGCAGGACAATGGCACAAAAAATAAAAAGCAAATTCTTTTTCATACGTAATATGTTATTAGATAGCATTAATTAATCAAGGTTGAGTAAGGCATGAACCTCAATGCAAAAATAGGCCTGTAATGCATTTGTAGGCTTGTGCTTTTAGATATTCAGTTTATATTTTTAGATAAAAATAAGTCCTACATACTTTTCCCAAAGTAGTAGGACCCGTTTCTAAGTATGACTAACTTATGTATAACTGATGATTTGTGTCTGTTTAAGTTTGTTATATTCGGTTTTGAAAGAATTATTCAAAGCTGATCCAGTCTACTGCTACCGGGTTTTCTCCGGTCTGAGTTATAATCAGGTCTTGCATGCTTGTAGGTGCATTGGATACATTTGTACTGATTTCGGTCCATTTCCCGGTTGGTTTTATGGGCAATTCGGCAATTGTCATTCCTTTTTCACCGGGAGTCCGCAGGGTTATTGCTCCGCCTTTTTCCGAGCGCACACGTGCTTTGAGCCGCTTTACGGGAGTGGTGCCGAAATCTACTTTATTATATGTCACCCATGTACCAGCTCTGTTGAATAAGGTCTGCCAGCCTTCAAATGTATTGGAAGGCTCCAGATAATCAATAGTCACTCCGTAGGGGCTTATGGTAGAATAGCGGTCAATCTGTATTTTGCTTCGTGCATCGGTTATTCCTACACCGCGCAGTGTCGGTTTGACTTTTTTGATAGTGCCGTCTGTATTGAAGAATAGCGAGTCGATACGCGCCGAACGGTTCTTGTCGAAATTGGGAGAATAGTCATTATGGTGATAGAAGAGATACCACTGCCCATTGTACTCTGTAATGGAGTGGTGGTTTGTCCAGCAGCCGGAAGGTGATTCATCCATAATTATTCCCGTAAAGGTGAACGGACCCATTGGGCTGTCTGCCATGGCATACGCCAGAGTTTCAGTCTTGTCCTGCACCCAGGGGAAAGTGAGGTAATATTTGTTATTGTGCTTGAAGGCATACGGCCCTTCCTTGAATCCGTCAGGCAATCCTTGAATCTGCATGGGTTCTGAAGCGAGTTCTTTCATGTTCGGTTTCAATTTGGCAACTGAAATTCCGCGTCCGGACCAGTAAATATATGCTTCTCCATCTGTATCGATGAGGACGCAGGGGTCAATGCCGCCTACTCCTTTTATAGGTTCGGCTTCCGGAGTGAAAGGTCCTTCCGGACTGTCAGCGATGGCTACACCGATGCTGAATCCGCGTCTGCCTTCACCTTGGGGAGTACTGGGAAAATAGAAATAATATTTTCCGTCTTTGTACACACAGTCGGGCGCCCACATGGAGTAGGAGTCGGGCTGTACCCAGGGTACTTTGTTCTGAGTAAGGATTACACCATGGTCTGTCCAGTCGGTCAGGTTGGTCGAGGAAAATACATGGTAGTCTGCCATGCAGAACCATTCTTTCAAACGGTCAATAGGACTGGGTATGTCATGCGAAGGGTAAATATATACCTTGCCGTTGAACACTCGCGCCGTAGGGTCGGCGGTAAATTGGTCTCTGATGACCGGGTTCTGCGCCTGAAGGGTACTTGCAATAGTAATTGCCGCAGAGAATAAAAGGAAAAGTTTTCTCATGATATTATAATGTGTTACATGTTATGATGTTACAAATGTAACAAGTTCTTTCCTTTTTTCCTTATACTTTTAAATACACCTCTTGTGTTTTTAAGTAAAAAGTGCCCTATAACATAAAAAGACTTGTAATGAATAGAATACAGGGGTATTTGTGGAAATTATAAATCCCCCTTATCTACTTGATAAGAGGGGAGAAGTCCTGTTTATATACTTTTACCCATTTCGTAGGCCTCTTGCATGGCAGGATTTCCTTTGATTTCTCCAGTGTGCCATACTCCCAGTCCATACACTATTCCCTTAACCGTAGGATTCTCCAGACAGTCGAGGAATCCTTGGAAAGTATCGATTGTGCGTAACATCTTTTTCCGGTCGTCTTCGGCCGCGGTTACGATAAAGTAAAACTCTTTGTCTGCCATCTTTGTGTATTGGCTGCAACAACGGTCTATTAAGGTTTTCATCTGTGCCGACATGGTGTAGAAGTAAACGGGTGTACTCATGACGATTACATCTGCGGCAAGCATCTTTCCGATTACTTCGGTTGCATCGTCTTTTTGAGGACAGGGCTTGCCATACAGACTACACATGCTGCATCCTGTGCAGTAGTGAATGGCTTTATCACGAAGGAAAATTTTTTCTGCATTATTGCCAGCCTTGATCGCTCCGCGCAGGAATTCATCGCAGAGTGTATCGGAGTTACCGCCGCGACGCGGACTTGATGAGAGAATCAGTACTTTTTTCATGTTTGTTTCAATGTTTTTGTTTACTGCAAAAGTAGAAAGATTTTATCAAACGGTTTGTATCTGAATCTTCGGAAGTTGTATCTTTATTACGGTTTTTGCATATGTATGCTTGAAGAAAGTTGACTGTTCAGGATACCTTTCAACTTGTATTTTCCTAAATATCGAATAACTCCTGTCATGCGATGGGAGGAGGAGGAATCAAAGGACGGAGGAAGAATAAGATAAATTAATATCCCCCGTTACCCTACATATAAGATAAATCCCTATCTTTGTGGCGCTTTTTATCTAAACAAAGATTTCAAATTAATTAAGATACAACAAAAAATGGCACAAGAAGACGTTTTTAAGAAACTCGTATCACACTGCAAGGAATACGGATTTGTGTTCCCTTCCAGCGACATCTATGACGGTTTGGGAGCCGTATATGATTATGGTCAGATGGGTGTGGAACTGAAAAATAACATCAAACAGTACTGGTGGCAAAGTATGGTGCTGCTGCACGAGAATATAGTAGGCATTGACTCGGCTATCTTTATGCATCCCACAATCTGGAAGGCAAGCGGACACGTAGATGCGTTCAATGATCCTTTGATTGATAACCGCGATTCCAAGAAACGTTATCGTGCCGATGTGTTGATTGAAGATCAACTCGCCAAATATGACGACAAAATAAACAAAGAAGTTGCCAAAGCTGCCAAACGTTTCGGTGAAGCTTTTGATGAAGCACAGTTTCGCAGTACAAATACCCGCGTGCTGGAGCATCAGGCTAAACGTGACGCTTTGCACGAACGTTTTGCCAAAGCATTGAATGATAATAACCTTGATGAATTGCGCCAGATTATATTGGATGAGGAAATTGTTTGCCCTATCAGCGGTACGAAGAACTGGACGGAAGTTCGCCAGTTCAATCTGATGTTTACCACTGAAATGGGTTCTACTTCTGAAGGTGCAATGAAGATTTACCTTCGTCCGGAAACAGCTCAAGGTATCTTCGTGAACTATCTGAATGTACAGAAGACCGGTCGTATGAAGATTCCTTTCGGTATCGCACAGATCGGTAAGGCTTTCCGTAACGAAATCGTTGCACGCCAGTTCATCTTCCGTATGCGTGAGTTTGAGCAAATGGAGATGCAGTTCTTTGTAAAACCGGGTACTGAACTCGACTGGTTCAAGACTTGGAAAGAAACCCGTTTGAAATGGCATAAGGCATTGGGCTTCGGCGATGACCATTATCGCTATCACGACCATGACAAGTTGGCTCACTATGCCAATGCTGCTACGGATATCGAATTCCTGATGCCTTTCGGCTTCAAGGAAGTGGAAGGTATTCACAGTCGTACGAACTTCGACTTGTCTCAACATGAGAAATTCTCCGGTAAGAACATTAAATACTTTGATCCGGAAACCAACGAAAGTTATACTCCGTATGTTATCGAGACCTCTATTGGCGTAGACCGTATGTTTCTTAGCATTATGTCGGCTTCTTACTGTGAGGAGCAGTTGGAGAATGGCGAGACTCGTGTTGTCCTGAAGTTACCTGCTGCATTGGCTCCGGTGAAACTGGCTGTTATGCCGCTGGTGAAGAAAGACGGCCTTCCTGAGAAAGCTCGTGAGATTATTGATAACTTGAAGTTCCATTTCCATTGCCAGTATGACGAGAAAGACAGCATCGGTAAGCGTTATCGCCGTCAGGATGCCATCGGTACTCCGTACTGTGTAACTGTGGATCACCAGACGCTGGAAGACAATTGCGTAACGTTACGTAATCGCGATACAATGCAACAGGAACGTGTAGCTATCTCTGAACTGAACAATATCATTGCAGATCGCGTAAGCATCACGTCTTTGCTGAAAACGCTGCAATAAGAAAATATTTAGCTGTCCGCCATTCGGGGTGTTACAAAGAACGGCGGATAGTGAATATAAAATAATAGTAATTCTATAATTTTTTAATTAGATGAAGAGACCGTTCTTTTTGTTTTTGCCTTTCTTGCTCTTCGTGGCAGGTGCATTCGTAGCTTGCGAAGAAGTGGAGGAGGCTGGAAAATATGATAACTGGGTGCCACGTAATGAAGCTTTTATTGATTCTATAAAAGCCGAGACCGGTAATAGCATTGTAGCTTCGTTGGAAGATGCAAAGAATATGGAAATTGGAAAGCTGTATGCTATAAAAGTCGAAACTGGGGGTGTCAGTGTTGATGGTAATTCCAAGCCCCAATATGTCTATTGCAAGAAGCTATGGAAAGAAGATGGAGGAGCATACCCGCTATTTACAGACGAGGTAAGCACTTACTATTACGGTACTTTCATCACAGGGGAGGAATTTGACGGTAATTTTGACGGCTTTGGAGCAACAGACAGTAAGCTACCATTGCCTTTGTCGTCGCCCTCGTCCGAGTCATCCGAATTACTTGCCGAATCCAAGTGGCCTACGGATTTTAATTCTCCTTCTGAATTTTTTGTTTCGAAAGTAATTTCCGGATGGACATGGCCTTTGCAGTATATGCAGGTAGGCGAACGTTGGCTACTGTATATCCCTTGGCAAAGCGGATATGGTTCGAGTGGTAATTCATCCATTCCCGGTTATTCATCATTGACATTTGATGTATATTTGAAAGGAATTGTGTAGGAAAAACGAATTGATATGAATGAGAAAGGTGATAAAGTTTGCTCTTTATCACCTTTTCTGTTTATAATCAGGGACTTATCAGATGCCTTTTGTTATATCTTCTTCTTAATGGCTTTTACCCAGATTTTATAGCCTTCTTCCTTTAGATGCAGTCCGTCGGTTGTCAGATCTGCTCGTAACACATTGCTTCCTTTTTCTGTGAACAGAGGAAAGAGATTGATGTATGTCAGGCCTTTTTCTTTGGCAAGAGCTTCTAACTGTTTATTGATTTCGGGTATCATACTTGTTTTTCCCGTCAGCCTTTTATAGCGGCCGAAACTCTCGTTGATGGGAAGCAGGCTTTGCAGGTAGAGTCTGGTGTCGGGAGATTCCTTCCGAATGCGTTCTACCGTTGTGCGAATCATGCTGACAATACTGTCACTTGTCAGGCCATGGGAGATGTCGTTCACACCGATAAGGAGGAATAACTTGGCAGGATGTCCCGGCAATATTTGGTGGAGACGGTCGTATACACCCATCACTTCATCGCCGATGATGCCGCGGTTGCGTACATGCTTGTTACCGAGGCGGGCAGCCCAATTACCTCCGTTTTCTGTCAGGCTGTTACCTAACATTACGATGTCCTTGTTGCTGATAGGAGCTTCGTCCATGAACTGAATGAACCGTTTGTAGTAATGTTCTGTATATATACGCGGAGTAGGGTGCGCTTGTTCGGGGACTACATGTTGCAATGGCTGCGCAATGGTTATTTGTAGTCCGCAGAAAAGGAAAAGAAAACTTAGATATGTTCTCATAATGGTAGCAGGATTAGAGGTAAAAGATTATAGATCGTCACTCCTTAATTCGATAAGCATCTGCGGCTTTTTTCACAGAGCCATGCATGAGTAAGAGGGCTTTGGCTTTTCCATAATCAAGTCCTAATTCTTCGACCAACATACGTGTTCCGCGATCTACTAGTTTCTTGTTGCTAAGTTGCATGTTTACCATTTTGTTACCTTTTACACGCCCCAATTGTATCATTACGGAAGTGGTAATCATATTGAGAATCATCTTCTGCCCTGTACCCGATTTCATTCGGGAGCTTCCCGTAACATATTCCGGGCCTACAATCATTTCAATGGCTACGTCTGATTCCGCTGCCATTGGAGAGTCGGGGTTACTGGTGATGCAGGCTGTCAGAATCCCATGTTCGCGTGCTTCATGCAGTGCGCCGATTACGTAGGGGGTAGTACCGGATGCAGCTATGCCGATGACCGTATCTTTATCCGTAATATTGCGTTCTACGAGTTCCTCCCAACCACGTTGCATGTCATCTTCCGCATTCTCCACCGGGTTGCGTAGGGCTGTGTCACCACCGGCTATCAGGCCGATAACCAATGTTGGCGGCATGCCGAATGTCGGTGGAATTTCGGAAGCGTCGAGCACGCCAAGGCGTCCGCTTGTACCGGCACCCATGTAGAAAATACGTCCGCCCTGTTTCATGCGGGGAACTATCTGCGTCACTAACTTCTCTATTTGAGGTATTGTTTTTTGTATGGCAAGCGCCACTTTTTGATCTTCTCTGTTGATGTCTACCAGTATTTCATGGACGGACTTTTTTTCCAGGTCGTTGTAGAGCGAGGGTTGCTCTGAAATTTTTATAAACATAGGTCTATTTACTTTATGGGGGTTGTTGTTTACTATTTTATCACCTTATAGGTTACTTTCCGCTATGATATTTAATCAGTCCTTCCATTGGACTCTTAATGATAGTGCCCAACTGGATATTCATTTCCTGTGCAGCTTCTGCTAATATTGTTTTATAATAGAAAGCTACCGAACCGATAAAGTGTACTTTGCTATTACGGAAGTTCTCATATTGCATGACATTGCGTTTGAGGAATGATTTGAAACTTCCCAGTACCAGCGCATGTATGCAAGGTTCATCTATGTTCTGTGCGAGGAAAGGCGAAAGGCTCGCAAGAAAACGGTTAGGAAATGGTTTGCGATAAACGCGGTCTATAATGTCGGCAGGTGTCAGGCTGAACTGTTTGAGAAATTTCTCCTTCAATTCGGGAGTCATCTGGTTTTTCAGTATATCACCTACCAATAACTTGCCCAGTACGGCACCGCTGCCTTCGTCTCCAAGTATGAATCCCAACGGGGACACATTGGAAACAATCTGCTTTCCATCATAATAGCAAGAATTGGAGCCTGTACCCATAATACAGGCAATGCCGGCCTCGTGTTGGCAGAGTCCATGAGCAACAGCAAGCATATCTGTATTGACTTCTACCTCTCTCTTTATTTGGAGATGCTTGGTAATGGCGCGGTGGACCATAGCTATTTTATCGGGAAATCCGCATCCTGCACCATAGAAATATACGGCATCCAATGCATTTGTTTTTAACTGAGGCAACAGTGATGTTGCGATCTCATTGCTGATTTCCTCTTCCGACTGAAAGAAAGGGTTAATTCCTTTCGTGGATATCTGTTGGATGGGTTGTCCGTTTTCTACAACACACCAATCGGTTTTTGTAGAGCCACTGTCTGCTATTAGAATCATATCTTTATAGTTGTTTGGTTATTAGTGATTTATGATTAATGATGGGTGGTTAGTGGCTGATAGCCAATTGCTGATCACACATCACCAATTGTTATATTTTTATATAAATCTTCCGTTTGTAGAGCTGGTAGCCGATGCACCAGTTTATGCCGACGAACAACAGCGCATAGGCCAGTGAACCGCCGGTTTCACCGAATATCGGCATCAGCAATATCTTATATAGGAATGTGTGTATACTGATGCTGCTTTCTCCCCATGGGAAACAGATGCTGCCGAAGAGAATACTAAGCACGCCTCCCAATACATACATGAACAGGGGATTGACGCCGAATGATTCGAAGAACAGGCTCCATTTCTTATAGCCTTTTACATCGATAATCCAGATGAGCAGTGCCAGAAAGCTGGAAGCCAACCCGCATGTTGTGAGAACGAAGGTAGGCGACCAAATCTTTTTGTTGATTGGGCATCCGTAACTCAACAAGAAACCGGAGAATGTAAGGATAGTGCCTACTAAAAACAATTTGATGAGATGTGAGTTGAGCATGCTTTCACGATCTTCATTGGCTTTGCCCCCTTCGAGCATCATGCGTCCCACACAGAAGCCCAGCAGTACATGGGCTATGGCGGGAATGGTACTTAAGAGGCCTTCCGGATCGATGCCGTTGTCCTTGTACATGTGTGCTGGGGTCAGGATAGTGCGGTCTACGATAGAAAGTATGTTCGTATCGTTATAGACAAATCCATTGCCACATAGCAATAGGATGAAATATCCTGTCAGAAGAGTGGCGATAAGATACGGGATGTTTTTGTGCTTCATGGTCAGGGCAATGATAGCGGTAGCGCCATAGCAGAGAGCCAGACGTTGCATGACACCCAGAATACGGATACGGTCGAACGTCCATACGGATTCCCATAGTTGCGTGCCGAAACTGATGCCTTCGGTGGGAGAGGTCCAATAATAACAGAACTTCGAGAACCAGCCGATAGCCATACCTATGAGGAAGATAAGTATGGTGCGTTTTAAGATTTTTATGCCGGCGGCATGACTGAATTCAAAATTATATTTCTTCAAAGAAATGTACGTGGAAATCCCCATGATGAACATAAAGAAAGGGAACACAAGGTCGGTGGGGGTAAGGCCGTTCCATTCCGCATGGCGCAAGGGGGCGTAAATATGTGCCCATGTGCCCGGATTGTTGACCATGATCATTCCCGCAATGGTGACTCCCCGGAGGATGTCAAGGGCAAGAATACGTTTGTTTGTTTTTACTGCATTACTCATAATTTCAGGTGTGTTAAGTTAGTCTTGGGTTGTTGTCAAAGGTTGTGTGCATTGATCTACGAGGTAGGCAATGGACACATATGGGATACCGGAGTTGGTTGTCAGTCCGATTTCACAGGTGCGGCTGTTGGAGTAACCGATGCCGATGCCGGCAGCCTCTATCTGTGGACGGAGCTTACGCAGGGCGTAGGCATTCAGTTCGGGATACGTGAAGCCTCGGTCGCCGGCAAAGCCGCAGCAACCTACTTCTTCCGGCACGATGACCTTTGTGGAGCAGAGCCGTGCCAGGGCTATGATTGTATCGGCCAGTCCCATTTTACGCATGGAGCAGGTTATGTGGACTGCTATGGGTCGGTCAATGGGAGTGAATGACAGCTTGTCGCGCAGGAATGTGTATATGAACTCTGCCGGTTCATAAAGTTTCATTTTTTGTATGGTGCTGCGCATGCGGTGCAGACATGGGCTTTGGTCGCACAGGACAGGGTATTCCCCTTCTTCGCTGGCTTCCCAAAGCGCCGCTTCCAGTTCGGCTGTTTTGCGGTTGGCTATGTCGAGCATGCCTTTGCTCTCCCAGATTGTGCCGCAACAGAGCTTTTCCATGTTTTTAGGGAAGATGACTTCGTAACCGCCTTTTTGGAGCAGGGCGATCATTTTGTTGACCAGCGGCTGTTCCACAGGAGATTTCTTGGGCAGCCCCATCGTTTGGTTGATGCAACTGGGGAAGTAGACTACTTTATTTCCGGCTTTTAATTCTTTAGGTTTGAATTTGTAGGGCTTTGGCATTGCCGGAGTCCATAGGGGGATGCCGAGGGCATTGTGCATGCCTTTGGTGATATTGCTCATCGCTTTTGTTCCCAAAATGGAATGGCCGAGGTCTGCCAGTCCTAATATAGGTCGCAGTGCGCTTTTGATACCTGCAAAATGGTTGGCGGCAAAATTTCCGGCTTTATAGCCTAAACTGCCTTGCGGTAATTCTTCCTGGCGGATGATGTGCGTAAGGTCACCAGTATTGATTCCCATAGGGCAAGACATGGAGCACAGTCCGTCTCCGGCACAAGTCCGGTTTCCGGGGTAGAGATATTGCTTTTCCAACAAGGCCAGACGTTCAGGAGCATCGCCATTCTGCCGGAGACGGGCAATCTCTCTTTGCAGTACGATGCGTTGTCGCGAGGAAAGGGTGAAACCGCAGGAAAGGCAGTTCACTTCACAAAAGCCACATTCAATGCAGCGGTTCACTTTGGCAGCAGGGCTTTTCGCATCTAAGGGTATGAGAGGAAGCGGTTTGAAGTTCTTTATATGGCATTTCGGGTCATCATTGAAGATAACGCCCGGATTCAACAAGCCCTGTGGGTCAAATAGCTTTTTAACGGCTTTCATTACTTCGTAGGCGGAGTCTCCCCATTCGTAACGAACAAAGGGAGCCATGTTGCGTCCTGTACCATGTTCCGCCTTCAGAGAACCATCGTATTTGTCCACCACCAATGTTTTGACATCGTTCATCAGCTCCTCGTAACGCTTTACTTCGGCGTCACTGCCAAAGGACTGGTTGAGGATGAAGTGATAGTTACCTTCCAACGCATGTCCATATATACAGGCGTCTTCGTAACCATGCCGGGCGATGAGTTGCTGTAACTCGGCGGTTGCCTCGGGCAAATCTTCGATGTGGAAAGCCACATCTTCGATGAGACAGGTTGTTCCCGGTTTTCGCGTTCCGCCTACGGAAGGGAAGATACCGGAACGGATAGCCCAGTATTGTGAATATTCCTCGGGCTTGTCTGTGAAGCGTACAGGCGTATAGGTTCGGAAGTGAGAGAGACAATGTTCTATTGCACCGATATTCCGTTTCAGTTCTTCGTCTGTGCGGGCTTTGGTTTCGGTCAGTACGGCAGTCAGTCCGGTTTCGTCTCCCGGTTCTATGCCGGGCAGGGGAGATGAACATATTTCTCCTCTGTATTTCAGGAATATGGGGTCGCTGACCGATGCCAGGGACTTCCAATCCAGTAGTTCTGCTCCTTTTACAATCCACCCGCCGTTGTTGTCCGTCAGCTTCTTCATGGCCACTACGGCACGACAAGCGTCTTTTATAGTCTTGAAGTAGAGCATGGCGCTTGCCTTGCAGGGATAGTCGTACTCTGTTTTCATGGTGACCTGCGAAAGGAATGCCAATGTTCCTTCCGAACCGACCATAAGGTGAGCTATGATATCGAACGGATCGTCAAAGCGGATGAAAGGAAGGAGGTTCAGTCCTGTTACGTTCTTGATGGAATATTTGTAATGAATACGCTCGGATAGTTTCTCATCGGCGCGTACTTCATCGCGAAGCGTACAAATCCGGCGCAAGAAATCGCGGTGTGTCACTTCGAATGCGGCGCGGCTGACGGCATCTCCGGTGTCAAGCACCGTTCCGTCTGCCAAAACAATACGGGCGGAAAGAAGCACCTTGTCACTGTTGGCGTGTGTGCCGCAGTTCATGCCGGAAGCGTTGTTCATGACGATACCGCCCACCATGGCGCTTTTGACGGAAGCTGGGTCCGGAGCGAACTTTCTTCCGAAAGGGGCTAACAGCTCATTGACCCGTTGACCGATGATGCCGGGTTGCAGGGTAATTTCCTCATGGCCGGCGGAAAGGCTGTATTGTTCCCAGTGTTTGCCGGCTACGATGAGTATGGAGTCACTGATGGCTTGTCCGGAAAGGCTGGTTCCTGCCGCTCGGAAAGTTACGGGCAGGTGGTGGTGACCGGCTAGTTTCAGTAATCGGGAAATCTCTTTTTCTCCCTCCGAGCGGATTACGATTTGCGGGATGAGGCGGTAAAAACCTGCGTCCGTTCCCCATGCCAGTCGGCGGAGTTCATCGGTGTAGATCCTTTCTTGCGGGATGAACTGTTTCGCTTCCTGCAGGAAAGCCATGTAGTTACTCTGTTTCATAACGTATAATTTGTTACTGTCATGCATGTTTCCGTATACTCTCGTCGGGATGTGCTGTGAAGCGCATTTGCGGAGTGAAGGATTCAGTATACGATTGAAATGCATTCGGGATCATATCAATTTGTATTCAGTTTTGCTTGTCAAACTATTTGTATAAATAATATGGTTTCGACAGTTTGCGGAAGTCTTCGACATCCTTATACCAATACTCCCGGATATCCTCCCACCGGTTGCGCTTGCTGAACCGTTCGCGTATCTGTTTGGAACCGCTTACTTTATCGAACATGGCAAACCGGCCTTTGTCTGCATGGTCGAAGACGGCACGTTCGGGATAGAGGGCGGCTACTTTCTCCATGACGAGAAACTGTATTTCACTGAGTGGAGCTTTGCCAAAGTCCATGATGTGCACCTGCACACCTTGCAACAGTTCGCCTTTGCCTACGGAGTAGAACGGTTTCAGATACATAGGCCGGAAGATAACACCCGGTACGCCCAGGCTGTTCAGGCTTTTGGCAAGTTTCTCCGCTTCCACCCATGTAGCGGCAAACATCTGGAACGGAATCGTATAACCTACTCCGATAGACATGTAGCCTAACTCGCCTAAAATTCCGCTGACAGGATAGAAAAATGCGGAATGTGGATGTGGAATGTGCGGGGATGAAGGAACCCATTGCAAGCCGGTCTGTGTGTAGTCCATTTTGCGCTTCCAGCCTTTCATTTTTACAACCTGCAGTTTGCATTGCTTTCCGTCTTTCAGCATCTTCTCTCCATTCAGCAGTAAAGCCAACTCACCGCAAGTGAGCCCGTAAAGATACGGAATTTTGAATTGGCTGACAAACGAAATGCAGTCATCTTCTGTCAGATTGCCTTCAATCTTCAACCCGCCTACGGGGTTGGGGCGGTCCAGTACAATAAATTCTTTTCCGTTTTCGGCGGCAGCTTCCATGGCAAGTCCCATAGTGCTGATATATGTGAACGAACGGCAGCCGATGTCCTGTATGTCATATACCAGTACATCGATGTCTTTCAGCATTTCCGGGGTCGCTTTGCGTGTCTTGCCATAGAGAGAATAAACGGGCAGCCCGGTGGAGGGGTCTTTTATGTCGGTCACATGGTCGCCTGCATGTACATCGCCGCGCACGCCATGTTCCGGACCATAAAGGGCTACGAGGTTCACGTTCGGTGCTTCATGCAGAATGTCTATGGTGGACTTTAACTTGTTGTCTACTCCGGTAGGATTGGTAATCAAACCTACGCGTTTCCCCTCCAGGCACTTGAAGTTCTGTTCTTTCAGCACCTCAATGCCGGTTTTGATTCTTATCTTCTGTGCTTGTGCCATACTGCCGCAAAGGAGGCAGAGCAAGCAGGCTATAATTGTTCTTTTCATAAGCATGTATTCTGAATTAGTTATGTTGTTTGTATCCGTCACTCTTCATAATCATTTTTTTCCGTATTCCGGATCAATCCTTCTGTCTGCAAAAATTGTGACTATTACGGTGGCGACACAGCAGATTATCACCATCCAGAAGAAGTTGATGTAGCCGATTGCTTCCTGAATATACCCTGCAAACATACCCGGAATCATCATACTCAATGCCATGAATGCGGTGCAGATGGCATAATGGGATGTCTTGAACTCACCTTCGGAGAAGTACATCATATAGAGCATGTAGGCTGTGAATCCGAATCCGTAGCCGAATTGTTCGATAGCAATAGCCGTTGATATGGCAAACAGGTTTTCGGGCTGGCAAACAGCCAGGTAAACGAAAGTCAGGCAGGGGAGCGTCATACATGCCGCCATCCACCAAATGGACTTCTTTAATCCTATGCGCGATGCGAACAGTCCTCCGAGGATGCCACCCAGAGTGAGAAAAATTACTCCGATAGTGCCATATACGATGCCTACTTCTGCCGTAGATAGCCCTAAGCCTCCCGCTCCTTTGGCGGCAACAAGGAAAGGCATGCACATCTTGATGAGGAATGCCTCGGGCAGACGGTAGAGCAGCATGAATACGATGGCAAGCAACACGCCCGGTTTGGTGAAATAAGTGGCGAATGTACGGCCGAATTCTTTGAAGATGGCCTTTGCACTGGCTGTTCCCGGCGCCAGTACCGATTTGTCGGAAGCCGGTTTGGGGATTGCAAAGAGGTGATAGAAACTTACTGCACTGAACATGACGGCTGTAACCAGCATCGTGATGGTCCATGACAGTGGGATATTGTCGTATTTCAATTCGATGGCGCCGGCAATGGCTACGAGCACTCCTTGTCCGAAAATGGACGCGAGACGATAGAACGTACTGCGGATACCGACGAATTCTGCCTGTTCGCCCGACTTTAACGCCAGCATATAGAATCCGTCCGCTGCAATGTCGTGTGTGGCGGAGGCAAATGCCGTAATGATGAATAGTACCAGGGTAATGGTGAACATACTGATAGGAGTCGTTCCGGCTGCCATGGTCGCTTCGTCCGGACGTGGAATGGTCAGGGTCAGCAAGATAAAAGCTATCGACATCAGTATCTGCATGGAAACAACCCACCATCTTTTGGTCTTGATGATGTCCACAAACGGGCTCCAGAAGGGTTTGATAGTCCAGGGTAGATACAGCAAGCTGGTAAACAGCGCCATGTCTCCGTTGGGAACACCCATTTTGGCAAACATCAGTACTGAGATGTTATTCACGATAAAATAAGGGATGCCTTGTGCAAAGTACAGGGTGGGCACCCATGCCCAAGGGGATATTTTCTTGATATTATTCATTCTGTTGGTTGTTTTTCGGTTATTAGATTAGTCATATAGTTTGTCAATAGTGGCGCCGGTATAGTAGTGCAGCAGTATCGCGTCATATTGATATCCCTGCTCTCCCATTACGGCAGCGCCTATCTGGCAGAGGCCCACGCCATGCCCCCAACCGGCTCCTGTGAGGATAAAACGTCCGGGTATACCTTCCGCCGACAGTTCTGCCCGGTCTATGACAAAGGCGGAACTGTAAAGGTGTGAAGGAGACAGGGTGCGTCGGATCTCTAACTCTTTGCCGATAGTACGTGTCTTTTTGGTCCCGACGATTTTCAGCTTCCAAAGGCGTCCGGAAGTGCCGCGGGCCACAGGAACAAGATCGATTATCCGCCCGTAGTCTACTCCGGAACGTTTCAGGATGAGGGCGGAGAGTTCGTCCTGAGTATATTCCACTTTCCAGCGGTAGAAATCTGTGGTTTCCTGGTCGTAATTGTTGAGAACCTGCGACAGGATTTTCTTGTCCGTAGTGTTGCAAAATGATTCGGGAGAGGTGCGTATCCAGCGGTCGGCTTCGGCTTCCTGTGTCAGGTCGGGCAACTTGGAAACGAGTTTTCCGCTTCCTGCCAAATAATCACGTTGTTTGGCGAGGTAAGGGCGTCTGGTGTCTTCCCAGCAATATTGAAATTCTTCGAAGATACCGCCGCAGCATTTGGAGAAACGGGCGTCGCAGATGTTGCCTTCCGAAGTAAGCACCTGTCCGCGGGTAGCGGCTATCGCCTGCCTGACTATGTCGGTAGAGGCGCGGGTAATTCCCTGATAGCGTTGGCAGTGATCGTCTGCACATACATCGAAATGGGTATGGTCTTCGCGGTCGTACCAGCGGATTAATTCCTCGTCGGTTTGGGTGAAAGCGGAATAACCGGTGTGTGCTTCTGTGATTTCCTTGTTCTTCCGTATCTGCGCCAATAGCCAACTGCGTGAAATGACAGCGTGTGCTTTCAGCAGTTCTAAGGAAGCTGTTGCACTCATTTCGCTGGAAATGACACTCGTCAGATAGTCTTCGATATGGATGACATTGATGCCTGTTAATTTGCCGTTTTCCACAATAATTTTCAAAGAACCAGAAAAGCGTTGGTCTTCTTTGCGCTCCCAGTGGAAGTTTATGCCGATAGTCACGTCCAGCAATTCAAAGGCGGCAGTTTCTTCCAGAGGTTCAAACAACAATTCATCATATTGCCGGCCGTTCCAAAGGATTCTTCCTTCGTTATAGGTGACGACTTGTTTGCCACAGACTTCCTTACCGGATGTGTGGTAGGGGGTCAGTAGGATGAACTCTATCTGCGGTTCGAATAATATACCGACTTCTACTTTAGGTTCTTTCATATTCGTCTGTTTATAAAGAATAACGATGTTATATTTGTTCTTTGATACGTTGCCGTACCTTTTGGAAATCTGTGGGCGAAAGGCATACTTCACCTAATATTTGTGCGATGTCCTCTGCCGTTATTTTGATGAAATCTTTTTCGACGGGAGTGATGAATACACCGCCTAAATCAACGGATGCAGGACTGCTTAGCAGATTTGCGTCTCCTTCGGCTGTGTAACAGGCCGGACGGTGTTTGGCGCGGGGAAAGATGAAAACAATCCATTTGCCGGCCTCGTACATTCCGAGAACGTTCATCATCGGTTCGTCCTCACCAGGTTGTATGTCCAAAGAGTGATAGACGATGTCGAACAATTTAATTGCAGTTTTCCGGTCGGCAGACTCAATAACAAGCGTAGTGCGTGGGGTGTCGTTCAGGTGCCAAAGGGTGGCTTGACCGTAATCCGCTACTTTGCCTGCCACCAGCTCTCGCCAGCTTTGCTCAATGGGCATGAAGCCTTTGTTGCCAGCTTGGAAATGTGCATGGTCGGGAGCGGAAGCGCCGCATTTGGGGCCGTTGTAAAAGATTGTATAATCAGTCAACTGTTGTGCCAGATCCAGCATATCGCCGAAACGGGGGGATATGCGTTGATTCACATGCGCCGTTTCCGGTATCGTCAAATGACGGGGAAATATAGGAAACGGATTGACTAATATATTATAGTGCCCTTCAAATGGAATACCTTTTTGCTCTGCCGGCAAATTGGCGGGGCAGAGAAAGCATTTCCGCTCCTTTATGGACTTGGCATCTACTTTGGCTCCGGAAGACACGATACGTGCCGGATTGAACTGAACCTTGTAGAGAATCCCGTTTACATTCAGTTCTTTCACCTGTACCCCGGAAAGGGCGGCGTAGTTGTTACGCGCCGTTTCCCAGGAAACAAGTTGCTCGGTCAGAAGATTGTGTATGGTCTGGTTCATAGATTATTTCTTGTTTTTCTTGTTCATTGCTACACGTGCCTGCAATTCCCAAGTGCGGATGCGGTCTTTATACAAGTTGTGTCCGTTCATTTTAACGACATCCAATGAAGCGTCTGAGTTGTCATCCCAGCGGCGGCAGAGGTAAACGACTTCGTAGACACGACCTATCTGGTATCGGCGGGAGAAGTTCAACCCCAAAGCATAGTCTTCACCATAGCTTGTATTGGGTACTTTAACTTCACGCAACACCGGAGTATAGAATGCACGCGGTGCACCTAGTCCGTTGATGCGCAGGGCATTGTTCCGCCCGTTGTGCGGTGTCCATTCCTTGTGGTCGATAATGCCCGGTGCAATCATATTCATATTGAAGTCCGTCATCATGTAGGTACCCACTACCATAGCACAGTTCTGTTCGTAGAAAGCGCGTACCATTATAGCCAACGTATTTTCATTGGCGTATACGTCGTCGCTGTCCAACTGTATGGCAAACTTTCCGCATTTGGGATGGTGTACGCCCATGTTCCAGCAACCACCGATACCGAGATCGTTGCGTTCGGGGATTATATGGATGAGGCGTTCATCGTTTTTGAACTCGTCGATGGCTTCTGTGGTTCCGTCTGTGGAGTGGTTGTCAATAATGATGAGGTTGAACTTGAAGTCTGTCTTCTGACTTAGAACGGAACGGATAGCATCGCGAATGGTGCGGATGCGGTTGCGTACGGGGATGATGACAGATGCCTCGTACTCGAAGTTGCCGGCAGAAAATTCTATTTGCTTGAATTCCGGTTCCAGATAACCGCCTATTTCTTTCAGGTGTTCCGTACATGCTTCTTCCATTTCAATCTGACGGTTACGGTTCTTCGGATCGACATAGTCAAAAATCTTTTCGCCGCTTTTGCGCGTATCATTTTCCACCTCGCTGTACAGGTATTCGTTGATGTGCACAAGATCTGCATTTTGGCTCAACTTCAGGCGTAAGTCGTAGAGACCGGCAAAGTTATACTCGGATGTTATGCGTCCGGCTGCCTCTTTTAGTCTGGATGTATTGAAGAGCAGTACTGAACCGAAGTTGAAATCATCCCTTAGCGAGCCGAACTGGTAGTCTATGACAGGGGCATTGGTTTGTTTGCCACCGGCTATCTGATAATGGTCGGCATATACCATTCCCGCATCCGAATCTTCGGCGATGTGCATCATGCGCTCCAGTGCAAACATTCCCAGTTCAAGAGTGGTCTCTTTGGTATAGAGCAATGTATATTCCGTATTCGCTTTTTGTGCTATGGCTTTCATGGTAGCGCTGCTATGAGGCATGTCTACAACTAAAAGTTCGCAACCGGGCAGCGGTTCAAGGGTAGGGTCTGTTGTTACCAAGTGGATATTTCCAACGAGACCGGTAATCTGTAATCCTTGTACTGTCTTTTCAGCTTGTTCTTTTCCTGCGTAGGGAATAAAGCAATCAATCTTCTTCATATCTGTAAGGTGTTATTTTTTATTTTTGGTTCTTATTTTTTATTTTGAATTTAAGCAACCCTACCTCTCCTCCGGTGGCGGTGAACAGTATCCGGTTACCGCTTAGCGGCACTACGGTGCTTATAAGGGAGTTACCTATTTTGTGTTTCCACAATACTTTTCCGGTCTTAGCCTCCAATGCGAAGATAAGACCTTCTTTGGTGCTTCCAAATACGATCCCATCTTTTTCGACCTGCATGGAAGGTGCGTGCTCGTAGCCGAATCCGACATTGGATGCCCATAATTCATGCGGGTGGCTGCCTTTGGTGGAGTAGCAGACGATACTGTCGTTCATCGTTTTGCTGTAAATGCGTTCTCCATCTTCGGACAATCCTATCGTTTCGCGTACCATAGACTGGAAGGTGCGCCATACGGTATTGCCTGTTTCTATCTCAATGGCAGTCATGGCGCGTTGCGGGTCGGTGATGAATACTTTCCCCTCTGCGGCTACCGGCCATACGGCTGCCGGAGAAAAGTGCATGCGGGTCAGTCCGCCTGTCCATTTCCATAACTCCCTGCCGTCTGCCTTATTCAGCGCATACAAAGTGTTGTCCCATGCACCGAAGATGACTTTGCTGTCCGTCACCAGAGGTTTGGTTTCAATGTAACCCTTTACACCTGTAAAAGTCCACTTTATCTCTCCGTTGCAGGTGTTGATGGCGCGAAAGGTATGGTCGCTGGCGCCTATATAGGCAGTGCCGTTGTCTATGGTTACTGCCCCCAATACGGGTTCGGAGGTTTCCACTGTCCACAATAAGTTTCCGTTTTGAGCATTCAGACCGTATATTTTGCAGTCTGCGGAACCGAAAACAACAATCCCCTCGCTGACAGCGGGTGTTCCGACGATTCTTTTTCCGGACTGGAAACGCCATAGCGCCTTGCCGTCTTTAAGAGCATAGGCGGTCAGGTATCCCATGTCGTCACCGATGAAGACTTTATCCTTTTCTACAGCTGGCGAGCAATAAATGCCGACTCCGGTTTTTGTTATCCATTGTTCTTTCACCTGCGGATATTCTTTGTTTACGGAGAAGTCCGGATATTTTTCGGCTTTCCCATTGCGCTCGTAATACGATTCTGTCAGGGAGAAACCTGCCCATTGTTTTTTCGGCTCTCCGATACGTTGTGTATAGACGCGAATGGAGTCCTTGGTTATCTCGTAGATGCCATAACCCGGTTTCCCATCCTTGTCACGCAGGTTGCTGCGCATTAATACTCCCGGAATACCGTCATAACGCAAATCGCGGTTACGGTGATAGTGTCCGCCGATGAATAGGCGTATGTTATACGGACGTACGGCATCTGTCACCTCATACCAGTTATCCACATCGCCTTCTATCATTGGGTAGTGGGTCACAAGTATTACAGGCTTGTTCTGTTGAGGATCTCCGGTGTTGTATTGATTCATTCTTTCCGTCATCCAACGGATATCCTGGGGAACGACATGCCCGTATGCCATACGCATCAGGGGCCCGGAGTTAAAACCTAAAAATAAGAATCCTTTGTGTTCGAAATCGAACCGTTCGCCACCGAAGATTTCTCCGAAGGCGGTACAGCCGGAATCGCTCCATTTGGTTTCATGGTTGCCCAGTGCCACATAGTATTTCACTTTCAGCAGGTCAAGGCATGATTTTACTTTTTCCATAGTGGCACGATCGCCTTCCTCGGTGATGTCTCCTGTTACTAATACAAAGTCGATGCTGTCTGTGGCATTTATCTGTGCGATAGAACGCAACAGGTCTTCGGTAGGGTTGGGGTTGCTTGGACTTAGATGAATGTCCGTCAATTGTGCGAAGCGGAACGCTATTTGTTGCGCCTGCGCCATAAACGGCAGCAGGCACACAAGCAGGGCACTGATGAATAGTCTTCGGTTCATAGATGATGATTGGTTTTATAATTTTTCTTTTTACTTTTTGGTATTGCTGTCGAAAAACGTCATAATGGCGTTCATCAGATATTCTCTTTCTTCCGTAGTACGCAGTGACTCGAAAGGAAAACCTAATACGCAAGTCTTATAACTGCCTTGATAGGCTACGCCGGCGCTCAGGTTATTTTCCGGGTAACGCATGATTGTATATGCTCCTTCCGTAGCAGGTTCAATAGCATCGGGAGATTCTACGACGTAAGAATCAGAGTTCAGCTCATTGTAATAGGTATAGTTTCCTGTAAGGGAGGGGAACGGGGAAGTTACGCACTTCACCTTGCCCATAATGGCTGCTTGTCCCGCACGCCACTTATATTTCAGGACTTCCATTGCAAATTTCTTATCTTCTTCTTTGGCAGTAATAAGGCGGTTATCCCATAGGTCTGTCCCTACGTATGCTCCGGATATGAAGATGTTGCCGCCCTGGTTGCAGTAGGCCGTAATACATTCTTGCATCGGTTTGCTGAATGTTTTGAACTCCAGAGGTTTTACTCCGCCTCTACCTATCTTGGTTTGACATTCTTTGCCGAGGATAAGATCGGTGTATTTATAATCGTTCAAGGTTATTTGCCCATCTTCAACAGCTTCGTCGCTGCATGACACAAAGGAGTAACCTGCCTTCAGTATGGCAGTTCCATGCAGGGCCGGATAATCGAACGTGTTTCCGGCGATGACCTGTGTCTCATAATTACTGTAACTGTCACCGAAACCGGACGCGTCATCATCCATCCAGGGGATGGAGCGACGGTACTCTTTCATTTTTCCTATATAACTGATGTCTTTGATGTAGGGCACTCCATGGTCTAATTCATCCAGAAAGCCGGCAAGCAATGTATCTGCCGGAGGGGCAGCGACAAAATCAGCGGGTGCACTGATGCGGTCAAACCCATTCACTACCAATACGGTCCCTTTGCTGTTGAAAGCCTGCCCTGCCGAAAGTATTTCGGAGGGGAAACTTTCACCACCTTTGTTGAGGGCGGTTACTTTGTAGCTGCATACAACACCCGCCGGAAGCGTGGTGCGATAGCTGTTTTTATCTACTACTACGCCGTTGTCAAAGTCGCCGTTGCCGGTACGGGTGTAGACAATGTATTTTTCGGCATTGGCTGTCGGTTCCAATGGATCGGCTACTGCTTGCCAGGTTAGTTCAATCTCATTTTCACTTATCATACGCAGGGCCATGTGGTCGACCGGTAAAGGCTGCACGATATAGTTCGTGCGGTATTGTGAGCAGAGGAACTGCAACATTCCTTTGTAGATGGCGCGGCTTACCGTAAAGCGAAAACGCGGATCAAGCCCGTATCGCATATCTGCGAAATTCTGGTGGGAAAGTAACTCAAGCAGCATAGTCGGCACTTGGGGTACACGCGCTTCGTAATACGATTGATTCCATTTTCCGCGGCGCGTCCATTGGGGTTCGTAAAGAGTGCGGATATCGCGCACGATATTGGACTGAATCAGGTCCGTCAAATCATGTGAGAGATAGCGTGACGCGCCGTTGGCGAACACCCCCTTGTAGGAGTCAGTTTGGTAAATGCCGAGTGTTCCGATGATAGAGTCGTTGAGTGTGGTTCCGGCATCCGAATGGAAAGCGAATGCCATATCTACCGGAATGTTCAGACCTCTTTCTGTGGGATTGGCAGCAGAACCACCGGCGAGATAGTTCACCCATATAGCGCGGCTTTTATAATCATCTGTGTAATCATTCTTACCCTGACTTTCCGAATACACACTGTCCGGGATGCCTGCCCATTGCATCCAATAACGGGCGGCTTCGCAGAAACGCGGATAGCCGCTTTCCTGATATATGGCTGTATAGGGTGACTGATGTGTGGTTTTAGTCTGTTTGGTTTCATCCGATGAATTGGCGGTTTTATCGGAGCTTTTCAGATTATCCGTAGCACCTTCTTCCGAAATGCGACGGGCAATGTTACCCATGCCGCCGCCTATTTTGATCGCATCGGCTGTCACTGTTTGTCCGGCTTTGGCGGAACGATTGCTCAAGGTTACTTTGTATGCATTATCCTGTCCTGCATCGAAACCGAAAGTGCCTAAATAAATCCAGGTACCACCGCCCATCTGCTGGTTGACTTTGAACTGGGATGCTCCGCCTTTATGGTGGACGGTGTAGAGGGCGTCATCACTGCTGTTCGGGACGGTATGATAGGATACATAGACTGCGTATTGTCCGTCCCGGGGAATTTCGGGTATCCATTCGGCAACGCTTTCTTTTCCTTTCTTAATAGTCTCTATGGTGCGGAATGTTCCTTCTTTAAATGGATTCTCAAAATCGGTGTATAACGGGCGTAGATGTGCAAAACCTTTTCCGACACCTTGCATCCAAGGCTTGTCGGTTACCTTTTCCGTATAAATGGAGCGTGTATTGAGGCAACCGTCGTTATCAATAATGATTTCGGCAGTCTGGCAGTCACGCTCACGTGGAATCAGCACATTGGCTCCGGCATTTTCCAGCATCGGGACGAGGTAGGGGAGAACAAAACTTTGTGTATACAGGTCCTCCACAGTCTGAAGACAGCGGGCGCGTTGCCACTCCCAACGGTCTAGTTTCGGCTCATAGTAGAAACCATGGCTTTGCCATAAGGCTATGTGGCGATTCTGCAATCCGTTAGTGGGCGTATAGGGTCTGGATACTTTGGTCACCAAAGGCTTTTTCACTTCTTGGCTGAATACCAGGGCTTTTTTATTTTTTTTTGAACGAAGCGCCTGAGGTATCAGTTCTTCAATACAGTGTTTATTGGTATGTAACTGCAATCTGTATTTTGTAAGTTCGGCCGGTAACAAGGCGCTGATTCCTTGATAAATCTCTGCCACGTTATTTTCCCGGAAAGGAATGTAGGAACAGTTCATGTTGGCAAACAGTTGCAGAGCGTTACCCTTTATGGCAACGGAGTCAATCGTGATGTGTCCTATGGATACCTCTTTTCGCGCGGTAGCATCCAGAAATTTTCCTATTTCTTGGCGGATTTCTGGAGAGAGTTCTTGCGCGCCGCCCGTATGGGGGATAAGGACGGCGACAAGCATACTGAATAAAAAGTGAAGTCTTACACTCATGATGATGACGTATTAAGTTAAATGTTTTTCTTGTTTTTTCTTATCAATATGCAGAGTCCGATGAATGTGAACAATGCGTTGAATATGAGTAACTCATAGCTGAACTGATAACCGTTGAACCATGCCTCCGAATTCTTTTGCAGGATAAAACAGAGAAACGGGGAAGCGACAGCTACTGCCGGTATATATTTATCATGCACTTGCTGCTTCATAAAGATGCCGAAGGCAAACAGCCCCAGGATAGGACCGTATGTGTAGCTTGCCAGAATATATACGGCATCGATTACGCTGGTATTGTTCAACAGATTGAACACAAAGATAGTGACCCCCATTATTACGGCCATTCCCACGTGCACCCGTTTCCGGATTTTCACAACCTCTTCTTCCGTCTTGCCTTTCGTGCCTAGAATATCTACGGTGAAAGACGTTGTGAGTGCAGTCAATGCAGAGCCGGCTGCCGAATAGGCGGAGGAAATCAGTCCGATGATAAACAGAATACCTACAATGACAGGGAAGTAATTCCCGGTGGCGATTACGGGGAAGAGTTTATCGCTTTTATCCACTTGTATGCCTTGGCTGTCGGCAAATGTGTAAAGCAACACACCTAGCATCAGGAACAGCAGAATAACGAAGCACTGTGAAATGATGCTGGTGATCATATTCTTTTGCGAGTCTTTGAAGTTTTTACAACTGAGATTGCGTTGCATCATATCTTGGTCTAATCCAGTCATGGCTACCATGGTGAACGCTCCGGCGAAAAACTGCTTGAAGAAATATTGTTTGCTGTTGATGTCATCGAAAAAGAAAATGCGGGACATGTCACTGTCGGCAATCGTGCTTATCATGCTTGTAAAAGACAGGTTCAGGTCGGAAGCTATGTAACAGATGCATAACACCACAGAGACAACAAGGCAAAAAGTTTTCAAGGAATCTGTCCAGATAAGTGATTTCACTCCACCGCGGAATGTGTACAGCCATACCAATGCTACGGTGATAGCCACATTAAGAATAAACGGCAGGCCAAACGGTTCAAAAACCAGTAGTTGCAAGGTCAGGCAAACCAGGAATAAGCGTACTGCTGCTCCCAGCATTTTAGAGATAAAAAAGAACCACGCTCCGGTGTGGTATGAAGACATTCCGAAGCGGTTCTCCAAGTATTCATAAATGGAAACCAAGTTCATTCGGTAGAACAATGGTGTCAAAATAAAAGCAATGATTAACTGCCCGGCTACGAAGCCCAATACCATTTGTAGATATCCGAAACTACTGGAAGCAACCATGCCGGGTACAGACACGTATGTCACTCCCGATATGCTGGAACCAATCATTGCAAAGGCTACCACATACCAGGATGACTTGCGGTTGCCTACAAAGAAACCCGCATTGTCTGCTTTTCTGCCGGCAATGTAGGATACTGTGAACAGTATTATAAAATAGGCGGCAATAGTAATGATAACGGATAGTGGATTCATTATGGAGCTTGGGTATTAGTATTTACAGGTTAATCAGTAATTATTTTCTATGGATGGCTATTCTTTGTAGAGCAAATAGGGCTTCCTTTGCTCTTTGAACCTTTCCACATCGCCTTTCCAACAGCTTTTAATTTCTTCCGCGCTCTTTCCGTCTTTTATCATCTTCCGGACATAGTCTGTGCCTACCAGCAGTTCGAAGAAAGGGCGGAAGAAATGATCGCCCATATTCAAGTTTTTATAAGCATCAATTATATAGCTCAGGTCTACTCCTCGTTTCCAGATTTCCTCATCGCTCATATTGCTGAGATTTACGCCATGGCATAGCTTGTTCAGCTGGGGCGGATTCTTAGCTCCGGGAACGCTTTTGGGCGTGAAGCTGTAAGTGTAACCTGTCATATTAGGGTGGCCGTATATTTGGAAGGGGAAGGAGGTGCCTCTTCCCAAACTGACGGGAGTTGCTTCGAAGTAACAAGTAGCCGGATATAAATAGACCGATTTCATGTTCGGAAGGTTGGGAGATGGTGGAACCGGCAATGTGTATTTTGTCTGATGCGTGTAGTTCTTGCAAGGTATGACGATGAGGTCGCATACGCGTGAAGCCGGTAGCCAACGTTCTCCGTTTACCATTAGTGCCAGTTCGCCCAGAGTCATGCCATGCACAATGGGGATGGGCAGCCAGCCTACTCCGGATTTATATTTCATATCCAATATGGGCCCGTCCACGTAATGTCCGTTCGGATTGGGCCGGTCCAACAGCAATACCTTGCGGTTATATTCGGCACAAGCGTCCATCAACCGGCACATTGTTATATAATAGGTATAAAATCGTAAGCCTACATCCTGTATATCGATTACCAGTATGTCGAACTTCCTCATGGATGCCTCACTCGGTTTCTTGTCTTTTCCGTCATAAAGGGAAAGGATAGGCACGCCTGTTTTCTTATCGACAGAGCTGGATACGTGTTCTCCTGCATCTGCATTTCCGCGAAAACCATGTTCGGGTGAGAATATGGCTACTACATTGAATTCATTTTCCAGTAGGATATCCAGTAAGTGCTTGTCTCCCACCATGCCGGTATGATTGGAAAAGATGGCAATCCGTTTACCTTTTAGAATTGGAAAATATTCTGCGGTCTGCTCATCGCCCAGAATCGGGCGTTCCTTTTGTGCCTGACACAACAGTGAACTACACAGCAGAATGGTTAATAGTAGTAGTTTCTTCATATATATAGTATTAAGGAAAGTTCATATGGACAAAGATACTCTTTATTTTAATATCAAAAACACTTATTTGCAAATATTTGATATTATAATTATTAATTTGCAATTAAAAAACAGCGGTTCTATCTGATACTCGAGATGCTATATTTAAAAAAAAAGTACCTGACTCGTTTTTTCTTGTCAGGTACTTTTTTCTTAGTTAAACTTTGATGAGACACCGTATAGGATTGTCGATTTCATTCATTTATTCGATATTTCCCAGTCTAAATTCTGTTTCATATTTTTGTTTAGAGTCAATTGTCCGGTTGGTATCGGATAGAGATAGTGTTTTCTTTCGTAAATACGGTTCTGGCCGTCGGAAGCATCGAGGTATTTGCCTTTCAAAGTTTCTTCAGGATTGGCCACATTTTCCAGATTGGCACCCAAAAAGACATTAGGATGCTTCTTGCTATCCAATAATTCCAATTGATGCCAACGGATGAGATCCCAATAACGGTACCAGTTGTCAAACATAAGTTCGCAACGGCGACAACGGCGGATTTCCCATATCAAATTGCTAACTCCCATATTATTGGCAGGATCGTCTGCCGGGGTGGTTGTCATATCAGGCAGACCGGCGCGGGCTTGTAATTTATTGATTGTGTTATTTAGATCGAGCTGTGTCAATGTACCCAATTCTGCTTTTGCTTCTGCATAGTTCAGATAGATAATGGAAAGCCAGTAGATGGGGGCATCTGTATAGGCAGTACCAATTTGGTTACGATTGTAGAGATCTAGAGACGTATTGTCGAATTTGGCTACTCCATAGCCTGTCGATGCTGTGAAAGGAGCTACGCCGGCACGGCTGTAAGCATGCCCTCTGAATGCCAATACCGGATCGATAGTAGCTGCCAGGCGTTTGTCGCGGACTGCAAGTACGTTTGCCAGTGAATATTCGCCGTTAACAAGTGTAGCCGCATCGTTTGTGTTCTCTTCCGTTGTAGCCAGCGGCTTTCCGTCCAAAAACAGGTAGCTGTCAAATGCATCCTTTGACATGCCATGTGTGCCACTCGTGTTTACTGTATAATCGATAGTGGAATGCATGAAGGCATCTTTGGAGTAAGGTTTGTAGAAAATGATTTCCGTATCCTTGGAGAGGTCGACCGAGTTATAGATGGATTGATAATCTTCTCTTAATTTATAGTTCTTGGCCATCAGAGCTTCACAGGCTATTACACACTCTTGCAAAAACTTCTGTGCCCGGGTGTTGTCTGCAGCTTTTCCGTTTTCGTTTTGGGTGCGGTATTTACAGAATGTGCCTTCCCATAAACAAATGTCGGCTGTCATAGCAAGCGCCATGTCTTTATTGAAACGTTGCTTGTTGGTACCGGTCATGTTCTCACAGGCATATTTTAAGTCATCCAGGACATTGTCCATAACAATGTCGCGGTCGGTACGTTCTGCAAGAAGGGTTTCCTTATCGTTCGAATCTATCACTTTGTCTATCCATTGTACATCGCCGTACATGCGCACAAGCTGAAAGTACTCCCATGCACGATTCAAACGGGCGATTCCTTCATAGTTAGCCTTTACGGCATTATCCAGGAAAGACGAGCGTACACCCTCTATGATGTAAGCGGCACGACGGATTTCAACAAATGGATCGGACCAGTTACTGGATTTGGCAACCACGTTTGTGTAAGTCCAGGTATGTGAGTCATTGTCTACCTGGTCATCACTTAAGGTTTTGAAATAGAACCATCCTCCGCCACTTCCGTTTCCGTAGCCGGAGTAGTTGTTGAGGAAAGTATTGCACTGGTTTTCCAGATTGTCAGTGTTGCTCCAGTACTCTGGGGTATTGGAGAAAGTGTCTAACGGCTCTTTGTCAAGCAAATCATTGCAACTTGTCAAGGCCATTAAAACTATGGTTCCGTATATAAATAGTTTTTTCATTGTTTTTAAGTTTTAGCAATTATTACAATGTTACTTGAATACCGAATGAGAAAGTGCGGGTGATAGGTGCGACACGTCCCCAAGTACCGTAGCTCCCATCGCTGTTAGAGGAAGGATTCGCATTGATTTCCGGGTCAACCGGTAAGTCGCCGCTGCCTTTATGCAACAAGAATAAGTTGCTTCCGCTAAAGTAAATACGTGCTTTCTCGATGAAAGCCTTACGGGTCCATTCTTTTGGGAATGTATAACCTAAAGTTACATTTTTCAGACGGAGATATGACATGTCTGTTAAATAACGGCTTTGCGGATAATAGTTGTGGCAACCATTGGCAATGCCGGATATTGTACCTCCGGCTTCATTTCCTGGATAGAGACGTGGATAAGCATTACTCTGCCGGATATCATAGCCTGTAACCTGAGTCCAGTCATTGTTGTAGAGTACTTTATTGTAGCTGGTCTGATTGGCATAGATGGCCAAGTCGGCATTACGCATCATTGGGAAGTTGAAGGATGAAATAGTCCATTCATCGCGTTTGCCTACTCCTTGGAAGAATAAATCAAGGTCGATGCCTTTCCAGGCGCCACCGATATGGAAACTATACTCGTAGCGGGGCATAGAGTTGCCAATGACTTTCAAATCTCCATGATCGTCAGCTGTGCCTTTGCCTCCATCTATTTTTTTATCGCCGTTCAGATCTTTAAACTTGATATCGCCCGGTCCGTAATGGAAGTTGTCGCCTTCCAGACCGGATTGGTCTGCTATACCCTGTTTGTAATTCCAGGAACCATCTTCATTTTGTCCTGTGAAGTCGGATTCTTCAAAATAACGTTCGGTTTCAAAACCCCAAATATCTCCATAGGTTTTGCCGCTATAATAAGTGTTCAACATTTTACTGTCATTAGTCCACTTGGTGACTTTGGTTTTGGAATCGCTTATATTGAAGTTTGCATAGACAGTCCATTCATTGAATTGATGCCGCCAGTTCAGATTCAATTCCCAACCGCGCGTACGCAGATTACCGGCATTGGCATAGGGGGCGTCAGCACCCAATGTATTGGGCAATACTTCCGAAGGGGCCAACATGTCGCGTGTTTCGCGTTGGAACCAGTCGAAGCTAACATTTAGGTCGTTGTTCAGGAAAGCCAAATCCAAACCGAGATTTGTGGTACGGATGCGTTCCCAACTTAATGTGCTGGATACTAAGTCCGGCATATTATACATTGTGAGACGGTTGGCGTTGGCACCGTTTCCATCCGCCCAATTTACATAACCGGTAGACGAGTTGTTCAAGCGTTGTCCGATTAGTTCAACAAATCGGTAGTCTCCTACGGCTTCATTACCGATTTCTCCAAAAGAAGCGCGTAATTTGGCATTGTTGATAATGTTCTTTAAAGGTTGGAAGTAGGCTTCCTCGGATAGGCGGTAACCGATAGATGCAGAAGGGAAGAATGCCCAACGGTCATTGCTGGGGAAACGGGATGAGCCGTCGTAGCGACCATTCAGTTCCAATAAGTAAATACCCTTGTAATCGTAATTGATACGTCCGAAGTAACCGGCGGATGCGCGGTCATTATGCTTCCAATCCAAACCTTGCCCGTCTTGGTTTGCCAGATTCAGTTCCGGATAATTCTGGTCGAAGAGTCCACTGCGCTCCCCATATAGATAGATGTAGTCGGTTTCTTCAGCATTAGCTCCTACCATGACATTTACATTGTGTTTTTTTGCAAATGTCTTTGTGTAATTGGCATAAACATTCAGCGTCCAGTTATTTTGGCGGGAAGCGTCACGCCAAATGCCGGTACTGCTTTTGCCGACAATGTAGGAAGGAGTGTCAAATGTGCCCCAGTTGTTCATACCGAAAACAGAGTAGTCGGCAGAGCCGCTATTCATATTTTGAATGGTGTATGTGAAATCTGCATTCAGCGTTAATCCTTTGATGATATCGGCTTTCAAGAACGTGTTCATGCGGGTAAGGTCTGTATTCTCTTTACGGTCGGCAGCTTGTTTCTGCTGTGCGATAGTCTTGAAATCATAGCCATCTACTGTACCGTAAGGTCCGAAGAAGCTACCCCAACGCCACAGATATTGGTAAGTATTCTGCCATGTGTCGGGACGTTGGTAACTCTTGCGTGTATAGTTGAAGCGTGCTCCCACTTGTAGCCAGTCGAATACATTGGTGGTCAAGTTGACCGAAGCGTTGTATTTCTTTAATTCGTCTGGGTGAATCTTCATAATTCCCTGTTTATCGTCATAACCGAAGGAGAGATAATAATGGGTCTTGCCGCTGGTGCCTTGAATTGATACGTTGTGGCTTTGTGAGGGAGCAGCATTGTTGTAAAAGATTCCTTGGACATCCCAGTCTGCATATAGCAATCCCTTGCCATTCTCAAACAACAGATAATCGCCTACATTATCCATGCTTTGGAAAGGTTGCATTTCACGATAACCGCTTTTGCCGCCATGTTGTCTTTGCCAAGCTTCAGCGTAAGGCAACATTTGGTCAAAGTACATACCAAAGAGTTCGGGCATTCCTTCGCCGGCATTCATTTTGGCTTCAATTCCTGCGCGGAGTTGAGTGGGTACATCAGGGTAGTCAGGAATATAGGTTGACTGGTCCCATGCAAAGTTATTACTATAATTAATTGTAATCTTGTCTTTTGGCTTTGCCCCTTTTGTATTAATCAAGATTACACCAAAGGCGGCACGTGCACCATATATGGAAGTAGAGGCGGCATCTTTCAGAACAGAGATGCTTTCTATATCTTGAGTGTTTAAGAAAGAAATATCATCCATTGGTACTCCATCTACTATAATTAGCGGATTGCTGACTTCTTTGTTGCTCAGTGTTCCCAATCCGCGAATACGCATAGAAGCAGCACTGTTGATATCGCCGGTGTTGTTCAGAATGGAAAGCCCTGGTACGGCACCTTGCAAAGCTTTTGCCACATCCTGCTGTGGACGACCTTCCATTGTTTTGGATAAATCAACCGTAGAGACAGCACCTGTCAGGTTAGCTTTCTTCTGTACGCCATATCCCACTACTACTACTTCAGAAAGCATTTCACTATCTTCTTTCAGAACGACTTTCATTGTTTTGGAAGCCTTTGTCTCTTGTGTCTGGTATCCAACAAATGAAATCCTTAAAGTTGCTCCCGGTTTTACGTTCAATGTAAATTTACCGTCCATGTCGGTGATAATACCGTTGGTCGTTCCTATTTCTACTACGCTGGCTCCGATGACGGGATCACCGCTTGCGTCTACAACTAAGCCACTGACAGTTTGGACCTGAAGTTGTTCTGTTACTTCTAAAGAACTGTCGGTGTTCGTTTGAGCAGCCATCGCATTACCACTGCTTAAAAACAGTGCGCTGATTGCTACTGCTGTGAGGAATTTGCTATTTGCCAATCCTCGTTTTATGCGATCTTCATTCATAAATGATTGATGATTTTGTTGTTAATAAAATGTTTTTCAAAATAGATAAGGGGAAAATGGGGAGGATTTAAGGTTGTTATCTCCTCTGTTGTAGGCTTTTGATTATTCCATAGGCGTTTTTCTTGTTTAAAGGTTCATAACTGCTATATTATCTCTCTATTTTTTATCTTAATCCAAGTACACGAGGAACTTAGGCGGTTATAACCTTATGTCCATTAATAATAATTCGTTAGACAGTTGTCTAACGAATTAAAAGTGCGTAAGCCTTTATTTGTTCATGACAGATGCGCGGTTATTGTCAGCCTACAAACATCTTACCTGATAGAATCAAAAGATAATGACCGATCTAAATCATAAAATAAAGTTTTTGAGAAAATAGTGCAAGAATATTAAAAATAACTATATATTTGTATCCAATTCTAAAACAAGCTATCTATGAAACTAATCGCAGAAAGTGGTTCTACAAGAACTGAATGGGCCCTGGTTGAAGACAATCACTTGATACAGCGTGTTTTCACAGAAGGGTTAAATCCTTTTTTCCAAACAAGAAGGGAGATTAGCCGGAGTGTACGTTTAGGTTTACCTGAGATTTTCTTTAAAAAAAAATTAGAGCAAGTATACTATTATGGAGCCGGATGTACTTCTTATGAAAAGAAGAATATATTGGGTGCATCATTAGTAGCACAATTTAAAACTCCTATCCAAGTAGAAAGCGATCTTCTTGCAGCTGCCCGCGGTTTGTTCAAATGCGAAGCAGGTATTGCCTGTATTTTAGGAACAGGCTCTAACTCATGCTTTTATGACGGAAAAATAGTAGTTAAGAACGTCAGAGCAGGCGGATATATTCTAGGCGATGAGGGCAGTGGAGCGGTGTTGGGCAAAATGTTCTTGTCTGATGTCTTGAAAGGCTTGGCTCCTAAGGATGTAATGGCCGATTTTTTCGAAAAGTTCCGCATCAGTCCTAATGAGGTCATGGAATCAGTGTATAACCGTCCTTTCCCGAACCGTTTTCTTTCTACAATCTCTTATTTTTTAGCAGATTATACGAATGACGATTATGTATTCAATCTGATAACCAGTAATCTAAGAAACTTCTTCACTCGAAATGTATGCCAATATGACTACAAAAACTATCCCATTCGATTTGTCGGTTCATTAGCTAACAGTTACGCCACCATATTAAGAGAAGTAGCAGGTGAATTTGGAATCGAATTAGATGTGATTGAAGAAACCCCTATGAATGGATTGATAGAATTCCATGCTTTAAATATTGAAGAACCTTAAATTAAATATATAATAATGTATATACAAGCATTCTTTGCAAATTAAAAATTATAAAGTTAAAAAAGTGCAAAGAAATGTTCTTGATATTGAATAAAAACATATCTTTGTTACGTGTGAAGTACACAAAATACTTTATCACCTTTGTTAATAACAAGATTTATCTCTTAAGACGGTTAATACAGTTAAGAAATTAACTGGGATTTAATATATACTAAGTTCCTCGTGTACTTGAAACTTATAACTAAAAAATATATAAACCTTTAAACTAAAAAACGCCTATGGAGCAATTGGAAACACAGAGACGAGGGTAGCTCGTATTATACTCTCATAATTATTTTTACTCTTACCTATTTTTGAGAAAATTATTTTAATTAACAAAATCATCAATCATTTATGAATGAAGATCGCAGAAAGCGAGGATTTGTGCACAGCAATTTCCTCACAGCAGTAGCAATCAGCACCCTGTTTTTAGGCAGTGGCAATGCGATGGCTGCTCAAACGGATACCGACATCTCTTTAGGAGTGACAGAGCAATTGCAAATGCAAACTATAACCGGACTGGTGGTAGATGCAAATGGTGAACCTGTCATCGGAGCCAGTGTCGTAGAGAAGGGAACTACAAATGGCGGTATAACCAATATTGACGGCAAGTTTACGCTGAATGTGAAGCCGGGAGCCGTTTTGAAAGTTTCGTTCGTTGGTTATCAGACTGAGGAGGTAAAAGCCACGAGAACAATGAAAATTGTTTTGAAGGAGGACAGCGAGATGCTTTCCGAAGTTGTAGTCGTGGGTTACGGTACACAAAAGAAGGCCAATCTTACGGGAGCCGTAGCGACGGTCGATGTAAACAAGGCATTGGATAGCCGCCCTATTGCCGATGTGGGGCGCGGACTTCAAGGTTCGGTGGCAGGTGTCAATGTCACAATTCCTACGGGTGAAATCGGTTCGGACCCGTTGATAAAAATTCGTGGTCAAGTAGGTTCTATCAAAGGTGGTAGCAGTCCGCTTATTTTGTTGGACAATGTGGAGATTCCGAGTATTCAGATGGTGAATCCGGATGATATTCAATCCATTTCAATTTTGAAGGATGCGGCTTCCTCCTCTATTTACGGTGCGAAGGCAGCTTTCGGTGTAGTGTTGATTACTACGAAAAAGGGAGCGCAAGGAGATAAGTTCGAAGTGAGCTATTCCAATAACTTCTCTTGGCAGGACCCCGCCAAGAAAATTGAAATCGGAGGCATAGAGGCACTGCAATATACGCTGGATGCGCAGATCAACAGAAATGAGCCTATGCCTGCCGGTGGTTTTTGGCGTATCAATGAAGAAAGTTTGGAGAAAGCTAAAGAATGGCAGCGGTTATATGGCGGGAAAGTAAATTGGAACGATCCTGTGGTATATGGGCGTGACTGGTATTTCGATGGATCGCAGAAATATGGATACCGAACCTATGACGGAGCTAAGGCAATGATTAAGAATTGGGCCCCGACCATGACGCATAATCTGTCTGTAAGTGGAAAGAGTGGAAAGACTACCTATAACATAGGTTTGGGCTATCTGGACCAGAGCGGCATGTCAAGAACGGCGAAGGAGGATGATTTCAAACGATATAATGCTTCGGTCAGCGTTTCTTCGGAACTCAACAAATACATTACGGTGAGAGCCAGCTCTATCTACTCCGACCGCAACAAACGCTATCCGGGCATCGGTAATACGGCTGCTGACCCTTGGTTGTATCTTTACCGTTGGAGCCCGTTGATGCCGATGGGGGTAACGGAGCATGGTAATCCGTTGAAAGAGCCTACCTATGAAATGGCGGCTTCCAATACTGATAATTTGCAGAATAAGTATTATAACATCAATTTAGGATTTACGCTGAATCTCACCAAGAACTGGGATGTCAAGTTCGACTATACGTATGACAAGCAGTCTACCGAAACCAATTCTTCGGTAACGCAATACAATGCCGGTGAGATGTGGTACTCGCCAACACCATGGATTGAAAACGGCAGCCAGGTATATGTCAACGAACTTGGAGAGAGAGTGGACACCGGCGGCATGCCCGCCTATCGTTTCCCGGTGGGACCTTATTACAACAGTTCGGGCCCTCAGACAAGTCAGGTGGCAACCAAGAACAGATCGGTGGACAACAACACCATTAATGTTTATACTACCTACAACCTGCAACTCGGTGCAGAGAAGCAGCATGCTTTCAAGTTTATGGCAGGTATGAACAGGGTGACCAATAAATGGAGTTCATCAAAGGGCACCATAAACGATCTGATAGACTTGGAGAACCCGCAATTCCCGTTTGCCGTAGGCGACCAGTTCTTTGAAGGAGACCGCAACTGGGAATCTCAACTGGGCTTCTTCGGACGTCTCAACTATGCTTTTGAAGACAAATACTTCCTCGAAGCCAATATACGCAGGGATGGCTCATCCAAATTCCCCGATCATCTGAAATGGAAATGGTTCCCCTCTTTCTCCGCCGGTTGGGTATTTACCAGTGAGGAATTCATGAAACCCATTGAGAACATCCTGAGCTTCGGTAAGTTCAGGGCATCTTGGGGTAGCATCGGTGACCAGACGGTATCCAATACATTGTATAAGTCTGTATTGGAAGGAGGACAGTCTACTTGGCTGGGCGGTAACGGCAATAAACTGCCTTTGTTCGGAACTCCTACGCTGGTGGACAGTGACATTAGCTGGCAGCAGATCGAAACGCTGGACTTCGGTATTGACTTGCGGTTCTTTAACAATAAGTTTGGCGTGACTTTCGATTGGTACAGACGGGATACAAAAGACATGCTTGTGGGTGGTGAAAGCCTACCGGTGACACTGGGCACTACCGCTCCGGTGGGCAACTACGGTAGCTTGAGGACCAAAGGCTGGGAATTGTCGGCCGACTTCAACCATCGTTTCTCTAACGGATTGGGCATCAATGCTATGGCATCTATATCCGATGCAACTACCCACATAACCAGAGGCGCTGACTATCTGACGCCATGGGAAGACCGTAAGCTGGGTTCTGAATTCTCTACCGGAAGCCGATACGGCGATATTTACGGTTTGGTAACAGACAGGCTGTTCCAAAAAGAGGACTTCGTTTATGGAGAGGATGGAAAGATAGAGAAAGTGACCGTTGTCTATAATGGAACAGCCCGCGAAACGAACAAACAGTCTTCCAAGTATCCTGTATATCAGGTGCACTATGAAGACGGCAACAAGATTGTCTTTGCTCCCGGTGATGTTAAGTTCGTAGATTTGGATGGCGATGGCTACATCACTCCGGGTACGGGTACAAACGGTGATCCGGGCGACGTGACCGTTATCGGTAATACCACTCCCCGCTATGAATACAGTTTCCGTTTGGGTGCCGACTATAAAGGTATCGATTTCTCCATCTTCTTCCAGGGCATTGGCAAACGCCAGATCTGGGGTAGCGGACAATTGGCCATTCCGGGTTTCAATGCCAAAGAAGGGGCTATGCCCAAGACTTTTACCACCAACTATTGGACGGAAGAGAATACGGATGCTTTCTATCCCAGAGCTTGGGACTTGGGAGGCAACGATACCGGATTCAGCATGCAGAAGCAGTCACGCTATCTGCTTGACATGTCCTACTTAAGAATCAAGAACATTACGTTGGGATATTCCGTACCCAGAAATCTGTTGTCCAAAGTATACCTGACGAAAGCCAGAATCTATATGTCACTGGAGAATTTCTTCACATTTGATAATCTGGACGGGCTGCCTATCGACCCGGAAGCTGTGTCGGGCTATTCCATGTTCAGAACGGATGAAAGATATAATCTTGGACGCACCGGTACGGGTACACCGGTATTTAAGAGCATATCATGCGGTATTCAACTAACCTTCTAAAATAGAATTATTATGAAACTAAAAATATATGCAGTTTTAACCTGTATCATCTTCTTGTTCTCCAATTGCAATGATGTGCTCGACCGCCCTTCATTGACATCGGCCGAAGATGCTGCCTATTGGACCAGCGAGTCGAGAGTGCGCTTGTATGCCAACGCTTTCTATTCCAACTTCTTTGTGGGCTATGGAGTGGGTTATGAAACCACTTATGCTCCCAACGCCAATTATACCTTTAATGATGATGCGGTGATTAGATCCACCCAGAGGAACTTCAACCGTTCGGTTCCTACCAGCAAGGGAAGTACATCCTTGGACATTAAATGGGAGAGTGAGTTTACAGGCCCGACCTGGAATTTCGCTTGGGTCAGAAAAGCCAATATCATGCTTGCCCGTATCGACAGTGAGATGACGAATATATTGACCGAAGAACAGTATAACCATTGGACGGGTATCGGACGCTTCTTCAGGGCATTGGAATATGCGCGTCTTGTAAACGTGTTCGGTGATGTGCCCTATTATGACACAGAGGTGCTGAATACCGATAAAGATGCCCTGTACAAAGACCGTACTCCAAGAAACGAGGTAATGGATGCCGTTTATGATGATTTTGACTTTGCGATGCAGAACGTCCGTAAGAGCGACGGTGCGCAAAATGTAGACCGCTATGTGGTGGCCGCTTTCGTTTCGCGTTGGGCATTGTTCGAAGCAAGCTGGCAGAAGTATTACTATAAGGACAATGAACGTGCCAAGAAGTTCTTTGAGCAGGCCATTACGGCAGCGGATATTGTAATGGGCAGCGGTAAATACGCCATCGACGTGGATTTCCGTGCGCTGTTCGGTTCGATGAAGGCCCCCGGAAAAGAATGTATCTTATATCGTACTTATGATGCCGGCCAGAAGGTGACGCACTCCATTGCATCGAATTGCAATCCGCAGAACTCCACCGATGTAGGTCCGAACCTTGATTTGATAAAGTCGTTCATCTGTACGGACGGCAAAGATTATCAGACTTCCGGACTGGATGATGCCGATGACTTTACGTTGAGCAACCTCATCAAGACAAGAGACCCGCGCTTTGAAGCGAGTTTCTATGAAAAGCCGGTGCCTACTGCAAAGAGTTGTTATTTGTTTGTAACCAAGTTTATACCGCGAAGCGCTTTGGATTTTTTGAAAATAGAGGGCGGCACCATAGCTCCTGAGTTCTCGGGCAGCAGCAACGTGACCGGTTATCCGGTTATCCGTTATGCCGAAGTGCTCTTGAACTGGATTGAAGCAAAGGCGGAACTTGCAACATTGGGCGGAACGGCGGTTATTCAGGATGACATTGATGTTTCTATCAATAAGATTCGCGAGAGACCGATAGCGCCCGAAGCGAAGAAGCTGGGAGTTACCCGCACTGCCGATATGGACCTCGCCGACCTTCCGGACGATCCCCGCAGAGATCCTTCTGTATCAAAACTGCTTTGGGAGATCAGGCGTGAACGTCGTATGGAGTTTGCATTTGAGTTCTCGCGTATTATCGATCTGAGACGTTGGGGCAAGTTGGAATACATGGATACTGAAAAGAATAAGGACTTGTTGGCAGGTACTTGGGTGAATTTTGCCGAAGAGGTGAGCGATGAACTGAAAGATGAAAATAAGGGTAAAATCCGGGTAATGGACAAGCAGGGCAACTTCATCGTGTTCGACGGTAAGAACAAGGATAAGATGAAAGGTTTCTTCTATCCCGCAGAGAATTTGGGGAGATTGAAGTTCTTGAATGTTCCTAATGTCAATCCGTACCTTTCGCCTATCGGTACTAATCAGATTGCGGATTACCAAAGCAGAGGATATACCTTGACGCAGACCGAAGGCTGGCCTACCGGCTTGGAATAATGAAGCGAGTAAGTGAAACAATGAGATTTATTTCAAACTAAAACATGAGATTATGTATAAACTAATAAGAAATATTGGATTTGCAGTCGTATCGCTGGGGCTTGGCATGGCTTCTTGTGATGAGGACTATCCTAAAAGCCATATAGAGCCTTATGATACCGAACTCCTTTCAATCAAAATACTTAATGCCGGAGCCAACGGTGACAAAGTGGTGGAAGGAACGATTGATGAAGCAAAGAAGACGATCAATTTCCCCCGTCTGGATGTGGAAACCGACTTCTCGGCTTTAAGTATAGAAGCCGAACTTTCCGAAGGAGCTGCATTGCAGAGCGAAGTAATGGATTATTCTATGGATGCGGAGACGAATGAAAAGACACAGGTGCTTAGAATTATCAATCATAACAGATACAAGGACTATCTGATGAAAGTCAGAAAAAGAGTTCCGGTATTTGGTGCTGATTTTGAAAAGCCGACGGTGTATAATTTTTCGGGAGATAATATTTATAGTGATTTTGCTGATGCAGGCTCTACCCGATGTGCTTCGTTTGACGGTGAACATGTGCTGATAGTCAGTAGAAGGAGTGGTGCTCCTTTCCCTCATCTTCTTAAAGTTTCAGACCTTAAGAAGGGAGAAATCAATCCGATTTATCTGAATGTGACAGATGTAACAGGGGGGACATTCGCTTGTAATATGGGTGCATTGATTAATGGACATGTGTATCTTTCAAGTCTGTCCGGAGGTAAGGTTTCGCCTTTTAAAATTTATTATTGGGAAACGCCGACTTCTAATCCGGAGGTAATAGCGAATATTAACGTGGGAAATATTCCCGGAGCAGGGAACAGACATGGTGATAATGCCTCTTATAATATTGATGAAAACGGTAATGGCTTTATCTTCTTTGGAGACAATGCTGCTACTGAATTTTTAAAGGTTCCTATAAATGGACATAAAACGGTTGATATTGGTAATATTAAAGTTTTACCTTCAAAATCAGATGCAACAATGGTGACAAATGTATATAGGATAGGTGATACGGATCAGTATTTATGGTCAGGTATCAGAGTGCCTGTAACATTAGTCGATGAATCTCTTGGAGAAAAATATAAATCAAAAATAGCAGGAGAAGCAGTCGCTCCGAGGATAATATCTTTTAATAAAGAACGTTATCTGTTGGTCTGTACAGCTGGCTATGGTGGTAAATCAGGGGCTTCTATTGCTTTGGAAATGTACGATCTTACTAAGGGTGAAACCATAGAAGAAGCGTTGAAAAAGTTTGATGAGGGAGAAAATCATAATCCTATTTATCAATTTAAATTAGGTGGAAGCGGACATGGAAATGCTTTAGCTCAGACGGATTATTACATAGAGAAAGATGAAAACGGGAAAGATGCAAAGCTTTGCGTATTTGCATCGCGTACTGGTTCCGGGTTTGTTATCTGTGAATTCCCCATCAAGCAAGAGGAAATGGATTGATGCTTTATCTTTTTGTAGGATTAAATAATTTATAATGTTTACTTGGGAGCCGTCTGATCTGTTTTAATTGGGCGGCTTCTTCTTCTAAAAACAAAATAATGAAATACTTAAAATATATAACTTTGATTGCTTTTCTTGCATTTGCCGTCTCTTGTAGCAAGGACGACGATGAAGGAAATATGCCTCCGGAGCCCACACCACCGGTAGAAAAACCTGAACCGCAGGCTGTAACCTTACCCCAAAAAGAATTGCGCGGTGCATGGATCACTACCGTATGGGGCATTGACTGGCCGATGGAAGATTACAATGCCGCTACTCAGCAAAAGAAATATACGGATTATTTGGATTTGTTGGTTGCCAACAACATGAATGCTGTATTCTTCCAGATACGCGGAATGGCGGATGCCTTTTACGAGTCGCAGTATGAGTCGTGGAGTAAGAATATTACCGGTACTGCCGGAAAAAATCCGGGCTATGATGTTTTGGGTTTCCTTGTAGAGGAGGCCCACAAACGGGGACTCCAGTTTCATGCCTGGATGAATCCTTACCGCATCTCTACAAGGGCAAGCAAGAACAGTCCTTTTGCTGAACTTGACACCAAAATTCCGGTAGCGTGGACCAAGGACTATAACAAAATCCGCATCTACAACCCCGCCATGCCCGAAGTGCAGACCCGTATTATGGATATCGTCAAAGAAATCATAACCAAATACGATGTAGACGGCATCCATATGGATGATTATTTCTACCCTTCGCTGGAAGAAGGCGAAAGCATGAATGATAATGCGGAATATGAGAAATATGGCAAAGACAAGTTTAAGAGTATTGAGGAGTTCAGACGAAACAATGTGGATGTAGTAATACAAAACATTCAGAAGGTTATCATAGATACCAAACCCGGCGTGATCTTTTCCGTAAGCCCTGCAGCAAATATAGACAACAATTACAGCAAGCTGTTTGCCGATGTCAGGAAATGGCTGAAAGAAGGGTGGGTGGATGTAATCATTCCTCAATTGTACTTCGCTACGGGGACAGGAAAAAACAGCTTCAACCAGTTTCTTGATCAGTGGATGCAGTATGTCAACCAAACCCATTGCCTGATAGGTTATGGCATTTATAAATTTGGCAGTACCGATCCTGATTACGGCAACGCTTTTCACTCCTCTGCCGACCTGAAGAGCCAGTTCGAATATGCAAGCAAGAAGTCGAAAGTGAACGGCAGTGTTTTGTACAGCATCAAAGATATGGTAGCGAATAAAGTAGGTATCGGAACTGCCATTAAGGAGATATATAAGAAAAAAACGGTAATGCCCTATTTGGGGCGGACAGAGGCGAAATTGCCCTCTACTCCCGTCAAGGTCAGGACGGATGGCGGAAACTTGTCTTGGGAAGCGGTGTCCGGCGCTTATTATGCCGTATACAAAAGCAATGGAGAAGGGAAATTGGCTACTCTCGTGGGAACTACCAGGGAGACTTCTTTCAAGCTGCCCGGCAAAGGGACTTATTGTGTCACAGCTCTGGATAAAGCCAATGCAGAAAGCAAGATTTCAGAGCTGGTAACTTATTGATTAGACAATAAACACCCTGTTTTTATAAGGGAAGGGTGGTGTCGAAAGAAAATCAGCTATCATCCTGTCATTCGGAACGGGGTGATAGCTGATTTTTGTTTTTACACTTTATTTATGAACTAATCTTTCAGTGCATTCTCCTTGATCAGGTATTCCGCTATCTGAACGGCGTTCAGTGCGGCACCTTTCTTGATCTGGTCACCTACAATCCAGAAAGTGAGTCCGCAGTCATTGCTGAGGTCTTTGCGGATGCGTCCTACGTATACAGGGTCTTTTCCTGCAAGGAACAGCGGCATCGGATATTCTTTCTCTGCCGGGTTGTCCATCAGTACAAGACCTTCACCGTTAGCAAAGGCTTCGCGGGCTTCTTCTACGGAAACAGGACGTTCTGTCTCTACCCAGATGCTTTCCGAGTGAGAACGGAGGGCGGGAACACGAACACAAGTTGCGCTGACTTTAATGTCGGAGTGCATAATCTTACGGGTTTCGTTGTACATCTTCATTTCCTCTTTGGTATATCCGTTTTCAGTGAACACGTCGATTTGGGGAATCAGGTTGAATGCCAATTGGTAGGCGAATTTTTCAACGGTAACCGGATGGCCGGCCAATACTTGGCGGTATTGTTCGTATAGCTCGTCCATCGCGGCGGCGCCTGCACCGCTGGCAGCCTGATAGGTGGATACGTGTACGGTCTTTATATGAGAAAGCTGTTCGATGGCTTTCAGTGCCACTACCATTTGGATAGTAGTACAGTTAGGGTTGGCGATAATACCGCGCGGACGATCTTTAGAGTCGGCAGCATTTACCTCAGGAACAACCAAAGGCACATCGGTATCCATACGGAAAGCACTGGAGTTGTCAATCATTACAGCTCCGTACTTGGTAATGGTTTCGGCGAACTCTTTAGAGGTGCCTGCGCCTGCGGAAGTGAAAGCGATATCAACCCCTTTAAAGTCATCGTTGTGTTGCAAGAGTTTAACCTCGATCTGTTTACCGCGGAAGGTATATTTGGTGCCGGCGCTGCGTTTAGAACCGAACAACACTAACTCGTCCAACGGGAAATTCCTTTCATCGAGCACTCGCAGGAATTCTTGTCCTACGGCTCCGCTTGCTCCAACAATAGCTACTTTCATTTTTCTTTTGTTTTAAATTAGTTTATAAATTTATTGTAATCTATCTATAAATGATAGAATTGGTTGCAAATTTATAACAAATTGCTGTATGACACCGCATAAAGTGAAAACTTTTTCGTTATTTTGCAACTAAAACCTAAAACTCACTGCGTATGGACTGGTTCAATCTCAGTTTAACACTTCCTGTAACCGACCCTACATGGATATTTCTCCTTGTACTCCTTATCATATTGTTTGCGCCTATACTACTGAATAAACTGCGTATTCCGCATATCATCGGTATGATTCTGGCAGGTTTGGTGATTGGTGAACATGGTTTCAATATCTTGGTGCGTGATAGCAGTTTCGAACTGTTTGGTAAAGTTGGGCTTTACTATATCATGTTTTTGGCGGGGCTGGAGATGAATATGGGAGACTTTAAGAAAAACCGCGGTAAGGCTGTGATGCTGGGGCTGCTGGCTTTTATTATCCCGATTGGCATAGGTCTGGTTACCAACATGATGCTGTTGAAATATAGTCTTGTGACGTCTGTCTTGCTGGCAAGTATGTATGCCTCGCACACTTTAGTGGCTTATCCGATTGTTATCCGTTACGGTGTGTCTCGTCATCGCAGCGTGAGCATTGCTGTGGGGGGGACAGCGGTGACAGATACGCTTACCTTGTTGGTACTGGCTGTGGTGGGCGGTCTGTTCAAAGGAGAGTCCGGAGGATTATTCTGGTTATGGCTGGTGATAAAGGTAGTGTTTCTTGGGGCTTTGATCATGTATTCGTTTCCGCGTATCGGACGCTGGTTCTTCCGTCGTTACGACGACAATGTGATGCAGTTTATTTTTGTACTTGCCATGGTCTTTCTGGGCGCCGGCTTAATGGAGTTTGTGGGAATGGAAGGCATTTTGGGAGCATTCTTGGCCGGACTGGTCTTGAACCGTCTGATACCGCATGTCTCTCCGTTGATGAATCATTTGGAATTTGTGGGCAATGCGCTCTTCATACCCTATTTTCTGATAGGAGTGGGCATGCTGATTGACATACATGTAATATTTGGACAGGGTGACGCTTTGAAAGTGGCTGCCGTTATGATTACTGTGGCACTGGTGGGTAAATGGATTGCTTCCTGGCTGACACAGAAAATCTATAAAATGGCTCCCATAGAACGTGAGTTGATGTTTGGTCTGAGTAATGCGCAGGCTGCAGCTACGCTGGCGGCAGTGCTGGTAGGATATAACATTATCTTGCCCGGCGGCGAACGTTTACTGAATGAAGACGTGCTGAACGGTACGGTATTATTGATTCTTGTTACTTGCGTAGTAAGTTCTTTTATCACTGAAAGGGCGGCTCGTAAGATAGCCATGTGTGAAGCGCATTTGGAAGAAGAACGTACGGTTGAGGCGGAAAGGATACTTATTCCGATAGCAAATCCGGATACGATTGAATACCTGATGAATTTGTCTTTGTTGATACGCGATACCAAACAGAAAGATAACTTGCTGGCATTGAATGTGATCAATGACAATAATACTTCCGAAGGCTTGGAACTTCGCGGTAAGAGGTATTTAGAAAAGGCAGCTATGATTACGGCTTCCGCCGACGTACCTTTACGACAGATTACCCGGTATGATTTGAATATTGCTTCGGGCATTATCCATACGGCGAAAGAATATGAGGTAACCGATGTGATTATTGGTTTGCACCGCAAGGTTAATATTGTGGACTCTTTCTTTGGTATGCTTGCCGAGAACTTGTTGAAGGGTTTGCATCGTGAAGTGATGATTGCTAAATTCCTGATTCCGATTAATACAATAAGGCGAATTATCATAGCCGTTCCTCCCAAAGCAGAGTATGAAGCTGGATTCCAAAAATGGGTGGAACATTTTTGCCGGATGGGAGGTACATTGGGTTGCCGGGTGCATTTCTTTGCAAATGAAGAGACAACCGTCCGGTTGCAGGCATTGGTGAAGAAGAAATACGGGCAGACCTTAACGGACTTTTCCCGTTTGGATGATTGGGGAGATTTGTTGATCCTGACAGGCCAGGTAAATTATGACCATTTACTGGTGGTGATAAGTGCGCGTAGAGGCTCTATCTCTTACGATAGTTCATTTGAAAGGCTGCCGGCGCAGTTGGGCAAATATTTCTCCAATAATAGTTTGATTGTGCTCTATCCTGACCAGCTGGGCGAGCCCCAAGATGCTGTCTCTTTTTCTAATCCGCGTAATGAGGCGCAGCATTACGAGAAAGTGGGCAAGTGGGTATATAAGTGGTTTAAGGAGAGCTGAACCCTTAGTGACTGAGGCTTCATAATTTATAATTAGTAATTTTATAATTATCATTGTGGAAGATTGGCAACAAAGAACCCGGATTTTGCTGGGAGAGGATAAAATGAAACGGCTGCAACAAGCGCATGTATTGGTGGTAGGTCTCGGCGGTGTAGGTGCCTACGCAGCTGAAATGATATGTCGTGCGGGGGTAGGACGGATGACGATTGTGGATGCAGATACTGTGCAGCCTACTAATATAAATCGGCAGCTCCCCGCCTTACATTCCACGATCGGAAAAGAGAAGTCTGCAGTTTTGGCTGCACGCTTCAAGGATATCAATCCGGATATACAACTGAGGGTATTGCCGGTATTCCTGAAAGACGGGAATATACCCGAACTGCTTGATGCCGCGCAATATGATTTTGTGGTAGATGCCATTGATACGCTTGCTCCTAAATGCTACCTGATAGCGGAATCACTGAAACGTCATATTAAGATTGTGTCGAGCATGGGAGCGGGGGCAAAAAGTGATATTACGCAGGTGCGCTTTGCCGACATATGGGATACGTATCATTGCGGATTGAGCAAAGCGGTGAGAAAACGCTTACAGAAGTTGGGGATCAAGCGCAAGTTGCCGGTTGTGTTCAGTACCGAACAGGCCGATCCGAAGGCTGTGTTGCTGACGGAAGATGAACAGAATAAGAAGTCCACTTGCGGAACTGTGAGCTATATGCCGGCTGTATTCGGATGTTACCTTGCGGAATATGTTATTAAGAGATTGTAACCAGACCATCAAATAGTAAATAATATCAATGATACGCTTAGAAGGAATAACCAAAAGTTTCGGTGGTTTGCAGGTATTGCGAGGTATCGACCTGGAGATAGAAAAAGGGGAGGTTGTCAGCATTGTCGGGCCTAGCGGCGCCGGAAAGACTACCTTATTGCAGATTATGGGTACGCTGGATATGCCTGATAAAGGTTCGGTAATGATTGACGGTACATTAGTGAATCATCTGAAGGAAAAAGAGCTCTCTGCATTCCGTAACAAACATATAGGTTTTGTCTTTCAGTTTCATCAGCTATTGCCGGAGTTCACTGCTTTGGAGAATGTGATGATACCTGCTTTTATTGCCGGTATGGGGCAGCAGGAAGCAAAGGCGGCCGCTAACGAAATATTGGAGTTCATGGGATTGGCGGAACGCGCCTCGCATAAACCCAATGAACTGTCTGGCGGTGAGAAACAACGTGTGGCAGTTGCCCGCGCACTGATTAATCATCCGGCGGTAGTGCTGGCAGATGAACCGTCCGGAAGTTTGGACACACATAATAAGGAGGAGTTGCATCAGTTGTTTTTTGATTTGCGCAACCGTTTGGGACAGACATTCGTTATTGTAACGCATGATGAAGGGTTAGCACAAATTACCGACCGCACCATTCATTTGAAGGATGGCGAGGTTTGCAACTACTGATTCTTATTCAAAGCAAACATAGTGGGAGAGCCGTTCTAAATCGCTCTTTGTGAATTCTTCGTAGAGGGCGAATGGCTTAAGATTATGAAGTTCACCTCTTTTTCTGCGGTATTCCACAAATGCTTTTGCTTGGTAGAAGTTTATATAGGGGTGGTAGCAAAGGCGCTCTATGCCGGCGTGGTTTAGATTGATGCGTCGGATTTCCGAGGGAGCAACAGTGAACCATGCCTGTAATTGGTGATAATCCAGATGAATCTCTTCTAATTGCTCTATCTTGTAAAAACCGCCTAAGCGTTTCCGGTAGCCAACTATCAATCGGGCTATGCCACTTCCTATGCCGGGAATCTTCTTCAGTTCAGTAGTATCGGCATTGTTTAGATCGAGCACTGTGCCTGTCGGATATTTATAGATGCTGTCTTTTTGGGGTGGTGCAGGATGATATAGGGAGGCTGTTTCCCTTATGGTATCTTCTGCTGTAAAATAGATGTAAGGGGCTAATGCACGATATTGTTCTTCTGTTAGTCCGTATACCTTTTTGAAGTCCTCCGTTTTGCGAAACTTCCCTCCTTTGCTCCGGTAGAGCAGTATGTTTTTTGCCATCCATGAGGGGAGACCCAACCGGCAGAAAGCAGTGGAGTCTGCATGGTTAGGATCAAAAGGGGCCAATATAATTGTCTTTTTTTTATGTTTGGGGAATTTGTTGAAATGGCTGTGAACGTTTTTGTCTTGTTCGCGCATGCTGTTGATAAAGTGGTCGTATTCTCTCAAAGCGGCGACTTGCAATTGGATCTCTTTATCGGAAAGTGCCCGGTTGTTTTGTTGGAAAGAATAAATATACCCGGAGAGAAAGATGACGATGATTCCTATGATAAGAACAAGGATGCCCCGTCTTTCTCCCCGGGAAAAGTATAAAAAGTCTTTGAATGGGTTCTTCATACCGGTCTATTTAAGGAAGCCCAATTCGTTGATGAAAATGAGTGCGATACCTATTGGAGCAATAAATTTAAGAATAAAGATTAGCAATTTGTAGATATGTATATTCAGAGTGCCGTTGTTGCTGACTTCTTCCCAAACAATCTTTTTGTCCAAATACCAACCGGTAAAGATTGAGATGAAGAGCCCACCCAAAGGTAACATGATTTTAGCAGTGAGGAAGTCGAACAAATCGAATAAGTTAAGACCGAAAATTGTGTAATTCTTTCCTACGCCTAGCGACAGTGAACATAATACTCCCAGTATGATACAGCCGGCTGTAACTAACCGAGCAGCTTTCTTTCGTGTAAACTTGAATTCTTCGTGCAGATAGGCCGTTACCACCTCATGTAAAGAGATTGTGGAGGTTAATGCTGCGAGTGCCAGCAGAATATAGAACATGAGCGACAAGGCAATAGCCAGCCAGGGTATATCACCGAATGCCTGCTGAAAGACATTGGGCAGGGTGATGAATAGCAAGCTCGGTCCTGCATCCGGCTGAATACCGACGGAGAATGCAGCAGGGAAGATGATAAATCCTGCAAGTATGGCAACCAGCGTATCGATACCTGCCACATTGAGTGCCGTTTTAGGTAGGTTGGTGTCGTTTCTGAAATAAGAAGCATATGTACAGAGACATCCCATACCGAGGCTGAGTGAAAAGAATGCTTGTCCCATTGCCCCTAAAAACACGTTGCCGTTCACTTTACTGAAGTCCGGTTTCAGTAGAAATTCGATGCCTGCTCCTGCGCCGGGTAATGATATGGAACAGATGGCGAGTACTATTAGTAGGATAAATAGCATGGGCATCATTATCTTGGCTGACTTTTCAATGCCTTTTTCCACTCCTTTCACGATGATGAAGTGTGTCGCTAACAAGAACATTATCAGCCAGATAATAGGACGCCATGGATTGCTGACAAACCCGTTGAAAGAAGAAATAAACTCCGCGGCGGATTTACCGGCAAAACTATTGGTTGCGGCTTCTCCTATGAATTCTAAAGTCCAGCCGGCCACTACCGAATAATAGCCTAAAATGAGAAAACCTGCTAATACGCCCATTCGTCCTACCCAACGCCATTGGGTGCCCGGCGCCAGTTTGTGGTAGGCTCCGGCTGTGTTGGCACGCGAATGGCGTCCGATAAGAAATTCAGCTATCATGATAGGTATGCCCAAGATAAGTACGCAAACCAGATATATCAGTATGAAAGCTGCGCCACCATGATTACCTGTCTCGAAGGGGAATCTCCAGATATTTCCCAAACCAACTGCAGAACCGGCTGAGGCGAGTATGACACCTAGTTTACTCCCAAAGTTAGCTCTTTCATTTCTTGTCATAAAACGTGGATTTTTCTTACAATTCGTTATTAATACCGATTAAAATATGCAAATATAGAAAATGTTCCATACTTTTGTACACAGATTGTTCATAATTTGAGATATGCTATATTATATTAAGAAATATCCGGTATCGCTCGCAGTAATACTTTCTGTCATTTATCTGTCATTTTTCAAACCGCCTACGACTGAGCTGGGCACTATTCCGAATCTTGACAAGGTGGTGCATATTTGCATGTATTTCGGTATGTCCGGGATGTTGTGGTTGGAGTTCCTGCGGGCACACCGAAAGGATCATACTCCTATATGGCATGCTTGGGTGGGCGCATTTATCTGTCCGGTGCTGTTTAGCGGAATAGTGGAATTGTTGCAGGAGTATTGCACTACTTATCGTGGCGGTGATTGGCTGGACTTTGCAGCCAATACCACCGGAGCTGTTCTGGCATCATTGGCAGCTTGTCTGGTTTTGAAGCCGCGAATGAAACGATGACCTGCGGGCTAAAGATAATCGACTACGGTATTCAGCTTTATTCCGTTTGAACCTTTAATCAGAATTGTTTTTCCACAAGGCTTATTCTTTTGGAGCTCGGTTATCAAAGCCGGGGCATCGGGATAGGTGGGATAGTTATGGCGGGTTGCCGCAAATAATTCGCCTACCAACGCCACATCTTTAAAGTCGCACTTTTCCAGATAGTCCACTATCTTTTGATGTTCTTCGGGACTGTCTTTGCCTAATTCGCGCATATCTCCCAATATCAGCATCTTTTGTCCGGCCTGCATATTGTGAAAATTACTGATGGATGCCAGCATGCTTGTAGGGTTAGCATTATAGGCATCGATAATCAGGGTGTTGTCTGCGGTCTTTTTTAGTTGCGAACGGTTGTTCCGGGGTTCATACTCATTTAGAGCTTGGTCTATTTTTTCCGGTTCCACTCCAAAGAAACATCCGATAGTAACGGCGGCAAGTGCATTGGATAGGTTATATTCGCCAATCAGCTGGGTGTGCACTTCATGGAGGCTGCCTTCTTTTCCGGATTTCCACTCAAAAATAAGGTAGGGAGAATTACCGGTGACGTGTCCGTTGACGTACAAGCCATCTTGCTCTCCGTAGCTTATCGGATTCAGTCCCCAAGCTAATTTTGTGAGGTAAGGATTGTCCTGATGAATAAAGATTGTGGAGTCACCTTTTTGACGCAGGTAATCGTATAACTCGCCTTTAGTACGGATGACACCTTCAAAAGAACCGAACCCCTCTAAATGTCCTTTTCCTACGTTGGTGATAATTCCATAGTCGGGTTCGGCTATTTCTACCAGTTCCTTGATGTCTCCGGGGTGGCTGGCTCCCATTTCTACAATTCCGAGGTCATGTTCTACTTGCAGGCGGAGGAGGGTGAGTGGCACGCCTATCGGATTATTCAGATTTCCTTGCGTGTACAATATGTTATATTTCTGGGACAATACGGCGGATATAAGCTCTTTGGTAGTTGTCTTGCCGTTGGTTCCTGTAATGCCAATGATACGCGTACCCAGTCGGCGGCGGTGATAATTGGCCAACTGTTGCAGGGTGCGCAGGCTATTATCCACTAATATATAATGTGTATCTCCGGCAGGAACATAGTCGGCTTCATCTACAATTGCGTAGGCGCTTCCGGCTTCCAGCGCTTTGGCTGCAAAGGCGTTACCATTGAAGTTGTCGCCTTTTAAAGCAATGAATAATGAGCCTTTGGGGCAGTTACGGCTATCGGTAGTGACACCGGTGCAACCGAGAAATATCTGATAAAGAGCAGTAATATCCATAATTCCTTTTTCTTTTTATAAGCAAAGATACTTTATTTTTGAGACTTGATGCACCAACAAAGGCTTTTTTGTTTACATTTGCAGCTATATAGTAAAAAAGAACTGTCTATGAAAACTTTGCAGTCTGAATATATAAATGTCAACGGTTCCTTGTTAGACCTTTCTTCCCCCTGCGTCATGGGGATTCTCAATGTTACTCCCGATTCTTTTTATGCCGGTAGCCGTATGCAGACGGAAGTCGACATAGCGCATCGTGTGGAACAGATTGTTGCCGAAGGAGCGCGTATTATTGATGTCGGTGCCTACTCTTCGCGCGAAAACGCTGAGAATGTATCTCCCGGGGAGGAAATGGAACGTTTACGCATGGGGTTGGGTATCCTGAGGAAAGTGCAGCCTGATGCGGTTGTTTCAGTAGATACTTTCAGGGCGGATGTGGCGAAAATGTGTGTCGAGGAGTATGGTGTGGCAATCATCAACGATATTGCCGCGGGAGAAATGGATGAGAATATGTTCCGTACGGTTGCTGCGTTGAATGTTCCTTATATAATGATGCATATGCAGGGTACACCGCAGGATATGCAGCAACACCCTCATTATGATAATCTGCTGAAAGAGGTGTTCATGTATTTTTCCCATAAAGTGCAGCAGTTGCGCGATTTAGGCGTGAAAGACATTATTCTGGATCCGGGTTTTGGCTTTGGCAAGACGGTGGAGCATAACTATGAGTTGCTGGCTCATTTGGAGGAGTTCCGTATTTTTGAACTTCCTTTGCTAGTAGGCGTTTCCCGTAAATCAATGATTTACCGCTTATTGGGCACCACCGCTCAAGAGGCGTTGAACGGTACAACCGTACTGGATACCATCTGCCTGTTGAAGGGGGCTGATATACTTCGCGTACACGATGTGCGCGAAGCAGTGGAAACGGTGAAAATTGTGGAAGCAATGAAAGCCGGGTGCTCTGCGTTAATCACTAATCATTAACCATTAATCACTGACGACTGTGTTTTTTGAATTTGGCATAAAAGATTTTATAGACATTCTGCTGGTAGCTTTCCTGCTTTATTATACGTACAAACTGATGAAAGCGTCCGGTTCTATCAACGTGTTTACGGGCATCTTGGTGTTCATTTTGATTTGGCTGGTGGTTTCTCAAGTGCTGGAGATGAAGCTTCTGGGGTCTATCTTCGACAAACTGGTCAGCGTGGGGGTGCTGGCACTTATTATTCTGTTTCAAGACGAGATACGCCGCTTCCTGCTTACACTCGGTTCGCATCAGCATGCCAGCGCTCTGGTGCGTTTCTTTACGGGGAATAAGAAAGAGAGTATGGAGCATGATGAAATTATGCCGGTTGTCATGGCATGCATCAGTATGGGCAAACAGAAAGTCGGTGCGCTGATTGTCATTGAACATAATATGCCGTTGGACGATGTTGTGCGTACGGGAGAGGTGATCAATGCCGATATAAACCAGCGGCTGATAGAGAATATTTTCTTCAAGAACAGTCCGTTGCATGACGGGGCAATGGTCATCAGCAAGAAACGTATCAAGGCAGCAGGATGTATCTTGCCTGTGTCGCATAATTTGGATATTCCGAAGGAGCTGGGTCTGCGTCATCGCGCGGCTATGGGTATATCTCAGGTCTCGGATGCTCACGCTGTCATTGTGTCGGAGGAGACGGGATCCATTTCCGTAGCCTATAAAGGACAGTTCTATTTGCGTTTGAGCGCCGAGGAGCTGGAGCGTCTTTTGACAAAAGAAATTTAAATGAAATAAAGAAATCGGAGCGCTTTGTAATCGCCTGATTATCATATGTAATAAATATGGGTGTATTCAGTCGTATACTGAATGGCATTCAGTATACGACTGAACCTATTTAAGTATACGACTGAATAGGGTTCGATATAGGGCAGATTTCCAATTTCTTTCTAACAGTAAAGAAAAATGATTTATAATCTATAAATTGAATAGAATGGATAGACGAAACTTTTTACGAACCGGCGGAATGGCTGTTTTAGGCTCATTGGCCATGCCGTCGTTGGCTATGCCGGAGTCTGTACGCGGAGCATTGGGAGGGACAGACCACAAGTCGGCTGTTGCTGCTGCTATCAATCATTTTGGTGTGACGGAAGCCGATTTAAAAAAGGTAATGGCTGTTGCCCTGGAAAAGGGAGGCGATTATGCTGACCTTTATTTCGAGCATACTTTTAATAATGATGTGAGCTTAATGGATGGCAAGGTAAACAATTGCGGTTCCAATATTGATTTTGGTATGGGAGTGCGTGTCCTTGCGGGAGACCAAAGCGGCTACGCCTATGTAGAAGGCGTTACGTTAGAGGAAATGTTGCGTGCCGCCCGTACTGCCGCCCGTATTGCATCTTCGGGTAAGGCCGGCAAGCCCGTAGGCCTGACAGCGAAGACAATAGCTCGGAATCGCTATGCCGTTACGGCTCCCTGGGAAGATGTGAGCGTGAAAGATAAGATCCCTTATCTGGAAAAGCTGAATGAGAAAATCTTTTCTTTGGATAATCGTGTCCGGAAAGTGCAGGCATATTTGCAAGATAGCACTTCGCATGTGTTGTTCTGTAATTCGGAAGGCGTCAGCTATTATGATTATCGTCCGATGGTATCTTTTATGGCTGTTTGTATCATGGAAGAGAACGGTAAAATGGAAAACGGCTATGCCGGAAGATCCTATCGCAAGGGCTTTGAATTTATGACAGACGATGTTGTGGACGTAATTGCCCGCGAGGTGGTGGACCGGACGGCTATCTTATTCAAGGCTATCAAGCCTAAAGGTGGCGAAATGCCTGTTGTAATGGGATCGGGCGGTTCGGGCATTTTGTTGCACGAGGCTATCGGACATGCTTTTGAAGCTGACTTCAACCGTAAGGACATATCCATATTCTCCAGCCAGCTGAACAAGAAAGTATGCAACGAACATATCAATGTAGTAGATGACGGTACGATTCCTTTCAATCGCGGTTCTGTGAACTTTGACGATGAAGGTGTGGAGGGACAGAAAACTTATATTGTCCGGGAAGGTGTACTTACCAGCTATCTGCACGATCGTATCAGCGCCAAGCATTATGGTGTGAATCCTACGGGAAACGGCCGTCGCGATACATTCCGCAATCTGCCTATCCCCCGCATGCGCGCCACGTATATGGAAGCCGGAAATATGAAGGAAGCGGATATTATTTCGACTGTAAAGAACGGTATTTTCGTAGATACGTTTACGAATGGTCAGGTGCAGATTGGCGCCGGTGACTTTACTTTCTTCGTGAAGTCCGGTTATTTGATTGAGGATGGTAAACTGACACAACCCATCAAGGATATCAATATCATAGGTAATGGTCCGAAAGCACTGGCAGACATAACAATGGTGGCCGATAATGACAAGATTGACAACGGAACGTGGACTTGCGGCAAGGACGGGCAGTCCTGCCCGGTGACCTGCGGCATGCCGTCGGCATTGGTCAGCAAACTGACGGTAGGTGGAGAAAGTTAACGTTAAACATAGAAATCATGATTACAGACAATAATAAGAAACTGGCACAGTGGGCAATGGATTATGCCCTGAAAAACGGATGCCGGGCAGCCAAGTTGGTGCTGTACTCCAACTCCAACGCCTCATTTGAATTGCGTGACGCCAAAATGGATAAACTGCAGCAAGCCTCGGAAAGCGGGCTTAGCATCAGTTTGTATGTTGATGGTAAATACGGTTCTTATTCAACCAACCGTTTGGATAAGAAGGAGCTGGAAACGTTCATTAAGAATGGTATTGAGTCTACACGTTATCTGGCTGTGGACGAGGCACGTGTGCTGCCTGACGCTTCCCGCTATTATAAAGGAGGTAAGCCTGATTTGCAGTTGTTCGACAAACAGTTCAACATCATCAATCCGGATGATAAGGTTGCTGTTGCACGAGCCGCTGCCGAAGAGGTTTTAGGTAAGGACAATCGTATCATATCCGTAGGCACTTCGTATAGCGATGGTGAAAATGCCTCTTATCGTTTGACAAGTAACGGTTTTGAAGGAGAGTCCGGTTCTACCTGGTTTTCTGTGTCTGCAGATGTGGCGATGAGGGGAGAAGGAGAGATGCGTCCGTCATCTTATTGGTATGAGTCGGCCCTGTTTTATGACAAACTGGTGAAATCGGGTGTCGGTGTGAGAGCTTTGGAACGCGTCTTGCAAAAACTCGGACAAAGGAAAGTGGCTTCCGGTAAATATACGATGGTTGTGGACCCCATGAATTCCAGTAATCTGCTTAGCCCGGTATTGAGCGCATTGTATGGTTCTGCGTTGCAGCAAAAGAACTCTTTCCTATTGGATAAACTGAATACGAAAATAGGTGCGGAGTTGTTGAACCTTATGGATGAACCTCACTTGATCGGTGCAAGGGGAGCACGCTATTTCGACAGTGAGGGAGTGGCAACAGAACCGCGTTCTGTGTTTGAAAACGGGGTGCTGAAGACTTACTTTATCGATACCTATAATTCCAAGAAAATGGGAGTGGAGCCTACCGTTAATTCTCCTTCTCTGTTGGTGCTTAAGCCGGGAAGCAAAGACCTGAACGGTTTGGTTGCTGATGTACAGAAAGGTATTTTGGTCACAGGCTTTAACGGAGGTAACTGCAACAGCAGCTCGGGAGATTTCTCGTATGGCATTGAGGGATTCTTGATTGAAAACGGCAAGCTGACCCAGCCAATCAGTGAGATGAATGTGACGGGTAATATGATAACGCTTTGGGCTTCCTTGGCTGCTGTGGGCAATGACGCTCGTATGTCTTCATCCTGGCGTATTCCTTCCTTGGTGTTCGAAGGAGTAGACTTCAGCGGATTGTAACCTGCTAATTTAGCATTAGACTCATATAGGGGTGTAATGGCGATAATATTTTCTCGGCAAGCTCGCCGATAGTGAGTGCCAAATGCCTGCCCGGCAGACGTTTGGCACTACTCATACATTTACCGTTGTTCAGGTAATAGTAGCCGCTGTTGGTACTGAGTTGCTGGTCGGTAAGGGCAATGCTCATTTCCAGTTCCGGATGTCCGGCGGCATATTGTTGCAGTATTTCTTTGGCATTGATGATGCGTGCCATGCCCAGTGGTTGCAGGCCTTCTTGTTCTTCTGCCGGCGGGGCGGATACTTGAATGGACGGGATGTGCAACAGTTTGCAAATACGTTGTAGTAATAATGTACGCATATCGGGTGTCTCCGCAACGATTTCCCCTACGTGCCAAACGCTTCCTGCCGGATATGCAATGGCTAATGCCAAGATTCTGCCACTTTGATTTAGTGTGTAAACATGCCCTTTGCTTAGTTGCAAATCAGAAAGAATAACCCGAAAGTCTGTTTCGGTATGTTGGATGCAATAAGGCCGTTCTCTCATTTTCCGGTTTAAGTAACTGTATATGTCTTCCTGATAGTCGTTGGCTTTTTCCAAAACAACCGTTTCGTTGGAGTTGGTCTTGTCCGAAGCGGTAAAGGTGGTGGAGGCATATTTAAATACAGGTGCATAGCCGGTACCGGCATAATAGTCGAATAGCCAGGGCTCTGCCGGAATCAGAGTGGAAACGGCGACTCCGTTCTGTTGCATGCGGGCAAATGCCTGTGATAGAAGTTCGCGCATAGCTCCACGATTCCGGTAGTCGGGATGTGTACAAGCTCCCGACACATAGCCTGTACTGATCTCTTTCCCTCCGAAAGTCATGGGATAGGGCAGTATTTGCAGGGCGGCAATCACCTCCTCACCACTTTGAATGGCGATGTTAACTTCATTGTTGTAGCGCAGGCGGAAGTACATCTCTGTAAATTCGTCGCTGTCGTTAAAACAAAGTTTCCATAACTTCTTTACCTGTTCCCGCATCTTTTCATTCCTCTGTCATCACATTGTATACTTCACTATAACTTAGCGCTTATCCTATCGTATTACCACTTGAAAGCCCCTACCGGCCGTTCCTTTAAGCAAGCCATATACTTTTCAAGGATTATGGCGGGTTGGTAAGATAGTTTTGCTTTTCGTAATCCTTCAATCCCCAAATCCTCTTCCCGGTTGATGTAGATATATTGTTCCGGAATATGGTTGGCAAACTCATAATTAATCATGGCATAAGCACCGTCTATATTGGTATCAGCTTTCTCTACATGCACTCCAAATGTGTTTTGGTTGATAGGCATGCCGAAGGTAAAGGCTGCGATTTTGTCTTCTACATGAAGGATGCCGCCGGTCAGTCCCAATGCATCAAAATTATGAAGAGCGTATATCAGTGCACGACGCTCGTTGCCAGTTCCCTCATGCTGGTCACAGTTATTGGCTTTACACCATTCTGCTTCCAAATCAAGGCACTCTTGAATACGGTCGGCAGTTATCGGGGTGTATTTATAATTATATGTTTTCCTGAATTTGTTGACATGATTCCGCTTTGCCTGGAATTTCTTGCCGGATAGGGTGGCAAGGTCAGAGCGCAGGTATATATAGTCGGCGTAATCTCTGTCTGCTGTGAACTGGAATTTGCCGGGCATAAAAGTTTCTAATTCGGCGCACATTCCGGCGCAGATACCCAACAGGCAAAAGGGTTCGCCTTCCCGGTTGGCATCTTCTATCAGTGCGTTCAGTACCTTGTTTAAATCGCCGTTGCCGATAGGCATCATATATACAAGCTCTCCTTCGGCCCAAAATTTCAATAACAGGAAACCGTCCATAACAGCGAATTTCGTATTATATAAAAAACGCCAACTGCATAAGTTGGAAAATGACAGATCACAGTTCTGTCGTGGGCTATTCAGGGTAAAGGAAGTTATAAGTTCTTTGTCTTCTAGTTCAATATCTTTAAATTGAATCATACGTTATCTCTATTGGTTTAAGAATATAATAACAAAAATAGGATGATTTTGTTAGAGCAGCCCTAACAATCGCAAAATTGTTGGCGTTAATAAAGCTGTGAGAATCCCGTTAAGTGTAAGTCCGAGGCTGGCAAATGCACCGTATTTACTACTGATGTCCATTGCTGCCGATGTACCGACCGCATGTGCGGCAGCTCCCAAGGAGAGACCCTGTGCCATGGGACTTCCGATGTGGGTGATTTTCATGGTTTTAAACCCTAATATTCCACCCAGCAGACCAACGCAAACCACTACGGCGGCAGTCAGTGCAGGGATGCCTCCTATCGACTTCGTAACTTCCATGGCTATCGGGGTGGTTACGGATTTGGGGGCTAATGAATAAATAATTTCGTCGGACGCTCCCATCAACTTGGCTATCAGAACTACGGAAATAACTCCTACAATGCATCCCGCCAGTTGTGAAAGCAGAATAGGCAACAACTGTTTCCTGATAGTTTCCAGTTGCAGATACAAAGGTACACCTAATGCGACTACCGCCGGTTTGAGCCAAAATTCAATCAGATATCCTCCTTTATTATATGTGTCGTAACTGATATTCGCCATCTTCAGGAAAATAATGAGTATGGCGATGGTCAGCAGAATGGGATTCAGCAACATGATTCCTGTCTTCTTTTGAAGCAGCTTGGCTAAGAAGAATATCCCGAAAGTGATAGCCAGCAGGAAGAATTCGTTTTCCAGAAAGTTCATTTGATTTTACGCGTTAGTTGGTGAACCCACCCGGTAACAACAAGCACCAATAGAGTGCTGATTAACGATGCGGTGACAATGGGCCAGAATTCGGCGGCAATAATATCAAAATAAAGCATAAGGGCCACACCGGGCGGAATGAAGAAAAAGCCCAGGTTGGCTACTAAAAAATCGGACATCCCCTGCACCCAGTGCAGTTTTATCCAACCTAATTTTAAGAAAAGGGTGAGCAGCAGCATGCCGATGATGCTGGAGGGGAGTTTGATATCCGTTAAGAATACAATCAATTCACCTAAGGCCAGACATCCGAAAAGAATAGCGCATTGACGGATCATAATACCTGATTATTAAATAATACCTACCTAATTGAAAACTAGGAAAACGCTGCAAAGTTAGCTATTTGAAATGAGGAACTATACCGTAAATCATCTGTTAGTGTTAAATATTATAATAATTCTCGTTTGGTATGGAAAAAGGCTTAGAATTGCAATGTGGATATTGCAAAATTGTGTACTTTTGCGCAGTGAATAACACGAACTACCGATTCTTATACACAATTAAAATATCATGCAAAGATTAATTAATGAAATTTTAGAGCGTGCGAAAGCCGATCGCCAACGCATTGTTCTTCCTGAAGGTACGGAAGAACGCACATTGAAAGCTGCCAATCAAATTTTGACAGACGGTATTGCAGACCTCATTCTTTTGGGCAATCCTGCTGAAATCAACGCTTGCGCAACAGAGTGGGGACTTGGTAATATTTCCAAGGCTACTATTATTGATCCGGAGAACAATCCGAAGCAGGAAGAATATGCACAGCTGCTGTTCGAACTGCGTAAGAAAAAAGGCATGACTATTGAAGAAGCCCGCAAATTGGTTACCAATCCGCTTTACTTGGGTTGTTTGATTATCAAGAACGGCGATGCGGACGGTCAGTTGGCAGGCGCCCGCAATACTACCGGTGATGTGCTTCGTCCGGCTTTGCAGATAATCAAGACAGCTCCGGGCATTACTTGTATCTCTGGTGCGATGTTGCTGTTGACACATGCTCCTGAGTATGGAAAGAACGGTGTTCTGGTGATGGGAGATGTTGCTGTAACTCCGGTTCCTGATGCTTCTCAGCTGGCACAGATCGCTGTTTGTACAGCACGTACGGCTAAGGCTGTTGCAGGACTTGATCCCAAGGTGGCATTGTTGAGTTTTTCTACGAAGGGCTCTGCAAAACACGAAGTGGTGGACAAAGTGGTGGAAGCCTTGAAAATTGCTAAAGAACTGGCTCCTGACATTGCTATTGACGGTGAATTGCAGGCTGATGCAGCGCTGGTTCCTGAGGTAGGCGCCAGCAAAGCTCCGGGTTCTGCCATTGCAGGCAATGCAAATGTGTTGGTTGTTCCGAGTCTTGAGGTAGGTAATATCTCTTACAAGTTGGTACAGCGTTTGGGACATGCCGATGCGGTTGGTCCGATCTTGCAAGGTATTGCTCGCCCGGTAAACGATTTGTCACGCGGTTGCTCCATCGAAGATGTTTATCGTATGATTGCAATTACTGCAAACCAAGCTATTGCAGCTAAACATAATAAATAATTCAAAATTAATATCATGAAAGTTTTAGTATTGAACTGCGGTAGCTCGTCTATCAAATATAAATTGTTTGATATGGACCATAAAGAGGTTATCGCTCAAGGTGGTATTGAAAAAATAGGTTTGAAAGGCTCTTTCCTGAAGCTGACTTTGCCTAATGGTGAAAAAAAGATTCTGGAAAAAGATATACCGGAGCATACTGTAGGTGTAGAGTTCATCCTGAATACATTGATTAGTCCTGAATATGGTGCAATCAAATCTTTGGATGAAATCAATGCAGTTGGTCACCGCATGGTACATGGTGGTGAGAAGTTCAGTGAATCGGTATTGCTGACGCAGGAAGTGCTGGATGCATTTACTGCTTGCAATGATTTGGCTCCGCTTCATAATCCTGCCAATTTGAAAGGTGTAAACGCGGTTTCGGCTATTCTGCCTGATGTTCCGCAAATAGGTGTATTTGATACTGCTTTCCACCAGACAATGCCTGATTATGCATACTTGTATGCCGTTCCTTACGAATTGTATGAAAAATATGGCGTCCGTCGTTATGGTTTCCATGGAACTTCTCACCGTTATGTGTCAAAACGTGTTTGTGAGTTTTTGGGCGTGCAACCGGAAGGAAAGAAAATTATTACTTGTCACATTGGTAATGGTGGCTCTATCTCTGCTATCAAAGATGGCAAGTGTGTGGACACCAGCATGGGGCTGACACCGTTGGAAGGATTGATGATGGGTACTCGTAGCGGTGACATCGACGCCGGCGCTGTCACTTTCATCATGGAGAAAGAACATTTGGATGCAAACGGAGTGTCCAACCTTCTGAATAAAAAGAGTGGTGTATTGGGCGTTTCGGGTGTATCCAGCGATATGCGCGAATTGGAAGCGGCTGTTGCTGCCGGTAATCCGAAAGCTATTTTGGCGGAAAAGATGTATTTCTATCGTATAAAGAAATACGTGGGTGCTTATGCTGCTGCTTTGGGCGGTGTGGATATTATCGTATTTACAGGTGGTGTCGGCGAGAACCAATGCAACTGCCGTAGCGAAGTATGCGAAGGGTTGGAATTCATGGGCATCAAAGTAGACCTGAAAAAGAACGAAGTACGTGGTGAAGAAGCCGTAATCTCTGCTGATGACTCTAAGGTTAAAGTAGTGGTTATTCCGACCGATGAAGAACTGATGATTGCTTCGGATACAATGGCTATCTTGAATAAATAACAAAAAGGGCCGGGCCCTTTCTGAATAAAGAGCAGCCATCACCTTGCTTGAAGATTATAGCAAAGGTGATGGCTGCTTTTATATTCTTTGTCTATCTGATGTTTCAGTTCAGCCTATTGAACGTAATCCTTGATGGATGCTCTTTTTGATGAAGCACTTTGATTGTTGATTTGATAAAATCGTTATTGCTGCATTGATATATGTCAACAAATTGCTGCGGATTCCGGTCTACTAAGGGAAACCAACTGCTTTGTATCTGAACAACAATTTTGTGTCCCTTCTTAAATGTATGTGCTATGTCGTTCATGGAAAAGCAGATACGAGTGGGGTGATTGGGAGTAAAGGCTTCAGGATGTTCGAAGCTATTCCTGTATCTTCCTCTCATTACTTCTCCCCGTATTAGCATTTGATATCCGTTCATTAGATAGGTGTGCTTTTGAGACGGATTTTGATAATCATCAGGATATTCATCTATAATCTTAACCACGAAATCTGCATCTGTTGTAGTTATGGCAACTTCTAGCTCGGCTTTAATGGCGCCGCCTAGGGTAATGTTTTCTTTTAGCGGTTCGGTCTTAAAAGATAATACATCTGGGCGGCGTTCGGAAAAACGCTGGTCGTCTGTCATATATTCTTTAGGGCGGGTATATGTAGTCTTGTCTGTATATGGTACGGGCTTATCAGGGTCTGATATATACTCTGAATAAGATTCCTTTTTTTCTGGAGGACACATGTTTAATGTTCTGTTTTCGCCCAAATAGAATGAAAGGGGGTGTGTGCCTGTTGGTGGCCATGCATGGAATTGCTTCCACTCGTTTTTTCCGGAGAAGAAAACGGTTGCCTTTTGTGATGTGGGAGTGGAGTTTCCTGTATTGTTCAAGTGGTATTGTAGGAAAGGATATTCTATATTATTACGGTAATATAGAACTGTTTGAGAACCGAAATCTATATTGCCGAGGTTGCTCTGGCCTTTACCATTCCAAGCGCCATGATGCCATGGTCCCATAATAATTTCCAAATCGGTTTGAGGGCTTTGCTTGCGAATAGCCTTGTATAACTCCCAGGCTCCATAGCAATCTTCTGCGTCGAATAGACCTCCCACTATTAATACAGCGGGATCAATATCGTAACAGGAACGACGGCTGTCCCGTTCTTGCCACCATTGGTCATAATTTGGATGTTCCATCAATTCTTTCCAATAGGTGATGCTGTCACCTGCAATGCGGGTTAAGTCTTTCAGACTGCCGACATTCAGAAAAAAAGAGTATTCATCTGTTAGGTAGTAGGGCTTGGCTGGTGGCAGGTTGTCGGTCGGGGTGGGGCGCGGGCGATTGACTGAAGTGGCAAATCTGAAACCGTCGCAAAGCATAAATGCGCCGTTGTGGTGATAGTCATCCCCCATGAACCAGTCGGTGACAGGGGCTTGGGGGACTACGGCTTTGATTGCCTGATGCTTACTCAGTGCCCCCATGAGTGCATAAAATCCTGAATACGAGGAGCCGATAATACCTATATTTCCGTTGTTGTGTGTATGGGATAACAACCATTCGGCTGTATCATATACATCACTGGCTTCATCTGTGTCATCCTGTTTGGTTTTATTGCGGATGAACGGGCGTACATTGATGAACTCACCTTCGCTCTTCCAACGTCCTCGCACGTCCTGTATTACAAAAATATATTTTTCGTGGGCATACTTTTTCCATATGCCCCATAGCTTGTTGTTAAACTTCTTTCCGTAGGGTGATGCCTTGTAGGGCGTCCGGGTCATTAATATAGGTGCTTTTTGGGTTTGCTGGAGTGGTTCGTATATTGCGGTGTATAAGCATATGCCGTCTCGCATGGGAATCATAACTTCTTTTTTATGGTAGTTCTCGGTTATCCAAGCTTCAGTTATCTCTTGTGCCGATAGATTAAGTGATAGCCAGATATAAAACAGGGTAAAGCATAAGGCCTTACCCTGTTGATTTATTGAATGGATCATGATATTAGATGTAATATATGCTATATTAAACAATGATAAGCTCTATCCCGATTTCTTCGATAGACTGTGCCATTGCTTTGGATATTCCAGAATCTGTGATGATGACGTCTACCCGGTTGAGGTCACAAATCTTGCCGAAGCCTCTCCGTCCGAATTTTGAGGAATCAGCCAATATGATTGTACGCAGGGAAGCTTCTATCATTTTCTTGTTTAGATTGGCTTCTGCGATATTTGAGTTGGTGATTCCATGTTCCAAGTCAATTCCGTCTACTCCCAAAAAAAGTTTGGAGCAGGTGATTTGTTCAAAAAGTTGTGAAGTATAATCGCCAATTACAGAACAAGAATTTTTTCTGACTGTACCTCCTAATTGGATAACTTCTATGTTATTGACTGCATTCAGCAATATGGCTGTTTTTAAAGAGGCAGTCACTACGATTAAATGTTCTATCGGAGTCAGTTGCTCTGCAAGCATGTGGACGGTTGATCCTGAAGCTATAATAATAGAGTCGTTTTTCTCTATTAGTTTAGCCGCAGCTATTGCGATTCTTTTCTTTTCGTTTGTTTGCAGCTTTTCTTTCTCCTGAACATTGATCTCCGGAGTCACGGGATTAATGGGGCTTGCACTTCCATGAGTGCGGTAAAGCAGTTTCTTCTCTTCTAAATATTTTAGATCTTTTCGAATGGTAACGGGAGTGACCTCCAGGTCTTTAGCGATATCATTTACTTTGATAAAGCCATTCCTGTTTAAACATTCAAGGATATACTTATGTCTTTCTGCTATACTTGTCATTTGAAATTCTATTTTTTACAAAGGTAAACTAAATCTTAATAAATAACAAATGAAAGTTGTAAAAGTTTCATTATATAATGTAAGTTTCTACTTGTCTCTTTTTTATTTCTAAAAACGAAAAAATATTTGCTTTTTTTGTTGCAGTGTATTTCTTTTTATGTATTTTTGCAGTGTTATTTCTTTCTATTTGTTTCGTGTTTTCGAAAGGTGAATATTAAACAAAAGAAAACGAAATAATCTGCTTGTCCATGAAAGTATGCTAAAACAGAGAAATAGGAAAGCTGGATGTGATATTTATCATTAAGCATTTTATTACGTTACCTGTGTGGTGAGTAAGATTTGAATAATGAGTGATTTGTTTAATGTGGAATTTAAAAAAAAATAGTACCATGAAAAACTATGCAAAGCTATTTAAAACGTCAATGGCTCTCCTTATGCTGGGAGGCCTGTTGGTGGCACCGGATTTGTCTGCACAGAATAAACTGAACACACTGAAATTTGATAAAACATCTCAGCTGAGAGACTTTTTTAGCTATAAAGGAGACGGAACGATACTGGTTAGCGGTCATCGTGGAGGATACGAGGTGGGTTATGCGGAGAACTGTATAGAAGGGCTGGAGAATGTTCTTACCCAAATGCCCGCTTTCTTTGAAATAGATCCTCGCCTGACTAAAGACAGTGTGATTGTACTAATGCACGATGCAACTTTGGATCGTACTACCACAGGGAAAGGTAAGGTAAAAGACTATACATGGGAGGAACTTCAGTCGCTTCGTTTGAAAGATCATTCCGGCAAAGTGACAGATTGCCGTATTCCGACTTTAGAAGAAGTTATTGTTTGGAGTAAAGGTAAAACAATTATCAATTTAGATAAAAAGGATGTTCCGATGTCTATGATCGCAGCTTTGATAAAAAAGCATAGAGCAGAAAAACATATAATGCTGACAGTGCATACAGGTGCACAGGCGAGGTACTATTACGACCGTTTTCCTGATATTATGATGTCTGTCTTTGCTCGCAACATGAAAGAGTTTGAAGATATATCAATTTCGGGTGTACCTTGGGAAAACATGATTGCTTATGTTGGCCGCACTTTAACTCCGGAGAATAGTAAAATATGCGAAATGCTTCATGCGCATGGAGTGCGTTGTATGATTAGTGTAGCACCTACGCATGACAAACTGCCTACTGTTGAAGAACGTGCGGCAAAATATAAGGAGGAGATTGACAAGAGGCCGGATATTATAGAATCGGATATTCCGACGGAAGTGTGGAAGGTCTTGCACTCTCGGTAATTGATTTGTCTTCCGGAAATGAATGTCCCGGAGTTTGTGATAAAAATAACCTAATGGATAATTTAATGATAAGGAAATTATAAATATGTCAAGAGTTGAAGATGCCTTGAAGGCTGCGAATGAGACTTGTGCTCTTCGTATAGGTAGTGAAGTGTTAAATGAGGTCGCTGTTATGTTTAAAGAGCAGTTTCCCGGGAAAAGGGCGGTAGTTGTCGCTGATGAAACAACTTGGGATGTTGCTGGTAAAAAAGTGGAAGAAGAGTTGAAAAAGGCAGGGGTGAGGTTGCAACCGACATTCATCTTTACACAGCCGGACCTGTATGCTGAGTATTCTTATATTGATCTTTTGGTCGAATCATTGAAAGAGCATGACGCAATACCGGTAGCGGTAGGTTCCGGAACAATCAATGATTTGACAAAACTTTCCTCTCATCTGACAGGCAGGAGATATATGTGTGTAGCCACTGCGGCTTCTATGGATGGTTATACGGCATTTGGAGCGTCGATTACGGCGGAGGGTGCCAAACAAACGTTTAGTTGTCCGGCTCCTTTGGCTGTTTTGGCCGATACGAATATCATTAGAAAAGCTCCCGGCGTTATGACTGCTTCCGGGTATGCGGATTTATTTGCAAAAGTTACAGCAGGAGCTGACTGGATACTGGCTGATTGGATGGGTGTTGAGAAAATAGATGAGACTGCTTGGAGTATTGTTCAGGATGGTCTGCATGATGCTTTGGCAAATCCGGAGGGCGCTGCTGCAGGTGATGATGAAGCTATATCGCAACTGATTGAGGGGCTTATGCTGGGAGGTTTTGCTATGCAGTGGTCTAAATCAAGTCGGCCTGCTTCCGGTGCAGAGCACCAGTTTAGCCATCTTTGGAATATGGAACACCATTTGAATAATGGCGAACATATATCTCATGGATTTCAAGTCAGTATAGGAATGTTGGCTGTTACGGCATTCTATGAACAGGTTCTGAGGACCCCTTTGGAAAACTTGGATGTCGAAGCCTGTTGTGCAGCATGGCCGACTCCGGAGGAATTGGAGAAAACTGCGCTCGAAATGTTTGTGGGAACTGATTTTCCGAATATCGGAGTACAGGAAACGAAAGCTAAGTACGTGACACGTGAAGAATTGGCCGTTCAGTTGCAGCAATTGAAAGAATATTGGCCGAAAATTCGGGAACGCTTACTTGCACAGTTGCTTCCTTATAAAGAAGTAAAACGGCGCTTGGAGTTGGTTGGGGCTCCTACGGAACCGGAACAAATTGGTATTACGAGAAAGCGTTTGCGCGATACGTTTATTCGTGCGCAATTTATCCGTCGCCGTTTTACTGTGCTTGATCTTGCTGTGCGTAGCGGTTATATGAAGCAATGGTTGGACGGTTTGTTCGGCAAAGGAAAGATTTGGGAGATAACGGAATAAAATACGAAAGAACATGAAACAGGAGGGAATGACGCCTGAGGTGGCAAAGAAGTTTAAGTACTGGCAAACACGAACTATTATAGCAAGCATGATAGGCTATGCTTTGTTTTATTTTGTTCGTAAGAATCTAAGTATAGCAATGCCTGCCATGCAGGAAGATTTAGGCATTACAAAAGGAGATTTGGGATTATTCCTGACACTACATGGGTTGCTGTATGGGGTTTCAAAGTTCGCTAACGGTTTTATTGGCGATCGTGTGAATGCACGCTATTTTATGGTGACAGGATTGGTACTTTCCGCCGTTTGTAATATTTTGTTTGGATTTAGTTCCGCAGTGCTTGTATTTGGTATTGTTTGGATGCTGAACGGCTGGTTTCAAGGGATGGGTTTTCCGCCTTGTGCTCGTTTGCTGACTCACTGGATTCCTCCTACGCAACTTGCAACCAAAATGTCCATATGGAATACTTCACATTCTATTGGTGCCGGCTTGGTGGTGATAGTATGCGGATATATTGTTAGCCTTGGGTGGCGTTGGTGCTTTTGGTTTCCTTCCATTATTGCTTTGGTAGGTGCGGTGGGACTTTGGTTTGCTTTGCGCGACACTCCTCGTTCTGTGGGCTTGCCGGAACTTAATCAAAAGGGAGCCGGCGAAGCTAAGGAAGAATCTTCCAAGGAGTTTAAGGCTTTTGTACGGAAACATGTTTTTGGAAACCCCACTATTTGGGTATTAGCCTTTGCTAATTTCTTTGTGTATATTGTCCGTTACGCTGTGCTTGATTGGGGACCTACCCTTTTAGGAGAATGGAAAGGCATCTCCATTCAACATGCCGGCTGGATGGTCGCTGCCTTTGAAATCTCTGGTATTTTGGGGATGTTGACGGCAGGTTGGGCGACAGACCGCTTCTTTGGCGGGCGCGGACCACGAATTTGCGTGCTTTGTATGGCTTTGGCTACGGTGTTTATAGCTTTATTTTGGGGATTACAAGAACCTTCGATGTGGTTGGCTACATGTTTGCTCGGAGCTGCCGGATTCTGCATTTATGGCCCTCAGGCACTCGTCGGTATTGCTGCAGCCAATATAGCTACCAAAAAGGCGGCGGCTACGGCCGTTGGCTTTACAGGGTTGTTTGGTTATGCCAGTACGTTGGTTTCAGGTTGGGGATTAGGACTTCTGGCTCAACATTATGGTTGGGATGTAGCGGTCGGCGCGTTGATCTTAATAGCAGTTGTTGGTACTCTTATTTTTATGGCTGCATGGACGGCTAAAGCGAATGGATATGATGAAGGTAATTGAAGGAATTGAAAAATGGATATAAATGAAATAATATTGGAAAAGGTTCGCCGAGTGAAGCATGTAGCTTTAGATATGGATGGGACTATTTATAATGGAGGGACGCTTTTCCCTTTTACGATTGGTTTTTTGGATAAAATGAAAGAGCTGGGTATTGGCTATTCGTTTTTGACTAATAATCCTTCGAGAAGTACTAACGATTATTTGAAGCATTTGAATGATATGGGAATTAAGGCTTCAAAAGATGAGTTCTATACGTCAGCTCAGGCTACAATCGATTATCTCCGGTTGTATCGTCCTGATTGTAAGCGGCTTTTCATTTTGGGGACTCCAAGCATGATAAAAGAGTTTGAGGAGGCTGGGTTTGAGTCTACAATGGACGATGCAAATGATGAGCCGGATGCTGTTGTTGTAGGATTTGATATGTCCTTGGTATATTCGCGCTTGTGTCGTGCTGCGTGGTGGATTAATCAGAAGAAGCTTTATCTTGCGACTAACCCGGACCGGATATGCCCGACTGATAAATCCTTGGTGCTGGTTGATTGTGGGTCTATTTGTTCAAGTTTGGAGCATGCCACCGGGCGAAAGCCGGATATGGTTATCGGCAAGCCTGATCCTCGAATGTTGAACGGTATCATGGAACGTCATAATCTGCAGGCTGAACAAATAGCTATGGTTGGTGATCGGATTTATACGGATATTCTTATGGCACAGCGGGCAAACGCTCTGTCGGTGTTGGTTCTTTCAGGAGAGACAACGCATAAGGAAGCTGTGGCTCTTCAGCCTAACCCGGATTTGATTATGCGCGATTTGGCGGAATTTCAGGAAATGATTTTATTAGCACATAGTACGTTTTAATATATGAAGGTAAAAGTTTTTTTTTACGTATTATTTTTCTCGATAACAGGTAAATACGGTTTGTTACAGGCGGCTCAACCGCCTGTAACTTTTTTATTTAAGGCCTTGCAGATGAATATCTGGATGGGTGGCTCTAAGGTGGATGGGGCGGTTGGTATGATTGTCGATGAAATCATTCATTCGGATGCGGACATCATCTTTCTTAATGAACTGCGGGATTATCGGGGAGAGAATTTTATTTCTTATATGGTAAAGGAACTGAACCGGCGTGGTTATACTTTTTATGGGAAGAACAGTTCTTTGTCAGTAGGAGTGCTGTCGCGCTTTCCGATTGATGAGCAGGAAACAGTCTATCCGCGTGTAAAAGGAGAAAAAGGTGCAATTTTGCGTGTATTGCTTACTGTTGCCGGTAGAAAAGTAGCGGTATATGCCGCTCATCTGGATTATCGGCATTATGCCTGTTATCTACCCAGGGGATATAGCGGGAGTGATTGGAAAAAGATAGCTAAGCCTGTGTTGAATGAGGAGGATATCCTTGCAATGAATGGAAAGAGTGACCGGAAGAAAGCGGTTGGAGTTTTTTTGCAGCGAGTACGGTTGGACATTGAACAGAAACACGCCATTCTACTGGCAGGTGACTTCAATGAACCGTCTCATTTGGATTGGAAAGAAGATACGAAAAAGTTGTGGGGACATAATGGAGCAATAGTGAATTGGGACTGTTCCCGTATGCTCTATAAGGCAGGTTTCAGGGATGCTTATCGTTCGGTTTATCCTAATCCCGTCACTCATCCGGGCTTTACGTATCCTGCCGGAAACAAATGTGCACCTGTGGCTAAACTGACGTGGGCGCCTGAGGCTGATGAACGAGAACGAATTGATTTTATTTATTATTACCCTTCCCCGTTTTTGGTTCCGGAAGAAGCTTGGATTGTAGGGCCTGTACATTCTGTTGTGAAAGGAAAAATGAAAAAGGAGAGGAGTTCGGATTGTTTTATTCGCCCTAAGAGAGGGTGGCCCACAGATCATAAAGCTGTGATGCTCTCTTTTCGCGTTTCTGGACTACATTCGGAAAATCCTTGCAATATGAATTGAAAAAGCATGGAGGTGTGTTAAAATAGAATTCGGCTATCATTCTAAACAACAGAATGATAGCCGAATTCTATTTTGATATAATCCTGTGTAAGATCTTTTTCTCCATTAGTGTTATTTGGTCCTTATTTTACATAAGATAGCTGAAGTAGCGGGCATTTGAAGGCGTGTTTCTCCTTTTTTTGTTTTAATCCGATAGCTGGAAGTCGTTCCTGCTAACCATTCAATCTTTGAGTTGTCCGGCAGGTTGACGGCTGTCTCCGCTTTTTGCCCGCTGGGGTTTAACACGATGAAATACTGTTCATCGCCTATCCATCTCATGTATGCAAAAGGGTATGGCTGTTCTATGTCGCTAATAGCTTTCCAGTCGCCTCTTGTGCCAATCGCTGGTATGTTCTTTCTGATTTCCAGTAGAGTGCGTACATAATTCAAGATGGAAGTACGGTCGTTTTCTTGCGAGGCTACATTGGGGTAATTGTCGGCAGGGTCTATCGGCAAATAGATTTGGTCGGATGGTGCGGATGAAAATCCGGCGTTCAATCCTGTTTCCCATTGCATAGGAGTGCGACAACTGCTTCTGTTGCGTGCGCTCTTACTCCCTTCTTTGTAAGGGGCTTCTTCCAGGTTTCTCATACCTATTTCCTCACCATAGTATATGATAGGTGGCCAAGGCATAGTGAGAAAGAGGGTTAATGCTACTTTGAGTTCTTCCGGTGTGTTGCGTTGCAGGCGGTTTAGTCGCCATATGTCATGGCTGCACGTAGGCATGGTGGCATATCCCAGGTTTCTGGTTGCTTGATATTCTTTGCCATAATTAGTTACAAACTCTTTGATTTGTCCATTGCCGGATTTGTTGAAGTAGCAGTTGTTTGGTTTTCCTTTGTCGTCTGTGTTGCAGACAAGGTTTCGGTATATTTTCACTCCATTGTGAATAATAAGGTCGATGTTGAATCCAGCTTTGATAGCTTCATGCGGCATACTCCATTCCGACATCATGATTCCTTCCGGATATTTCTTGTTGAACCAGCTTAGGATCTCATCCCACAACTGCATGGTGGCTGTGTGGTTGCGGTCATCGCGTTTGATGAGGCTTTGTGCCATGTCTACGCGGAATCCGTCTACTCCTTTGTCCATCCAGAAAGCAATGATATTTTTCAGTTCGCGGCGGACAGCTTGTGGTCCGGGAGCATTGACGGACTGTTCCCAGGGATGGTTGGGATCGGGTTGGGCAAATCCATAATTCAGTGCAGGTTGGCAGTCAAAGAAGTTTTTCATATAGTATCCGTTGCGTGCTGCGTCCGGTGCGTCTACGTACTTTTTGGGTTTTTGTTTTTTGTCGGTTGTCCAAATGTAGTAATCACTATGTTGCAGGTTGGTATCAGTCTGCTTGGACTGTAAAAACCATGGATGCTTATCCGAGGTATGTCCAGCCACAAGGTCCAGACAAACTCGGATACCTTTGGAGTGTGCTGTCTGGATAAGTGCTGTCAATGTTTCGTTTTGACCAAACCGGGGATCAATACGGTAAAAGTCAGTGATGTCGTATCCGCCGTCCTTGAATTCGGAAGAGAAAATAGGGCTGAGCCAAATGGTGTTTACTCCGATTGAACGGATATAATCCAGTCTGGAGTGAATTCCTTTCAGATCTCCGATGCCATTTCCGTCACTGTCTTGAAAGCTGCTGGGATATATATGGTATATGACTGCGTCTTTTAGCCATTCGGGACCTTTCTGCGAGAAAGCTTCAGTAGATAAAATGAAGCATAATAGTAAAAATAATGTTTCTTTTGTTTTCATATCATTTCGATTGTTGATGATTTATATACCGCAAATATAATAATTTGTGGAAGATAGGGCAGATAAATACTCTTTGAAATTGTGACTTTTAACTTTTATTGGACGTCTCTCTTGTTGCGTTTAGCTTTGCTTTTAATGGCTTTGTATTGCGTTTATGTTTCATTTGTGTTTCTTTTTCTTTAATATTTATCCTTTTTTGTATTTTCCTTTCGTTTTCTTGCTATTATTTTCGTTTTTTATTTGCTGTATTATTTTTTATATTTATATTTGTCGCGGAAAGTTATCTAAATGAATATGACGACAGATTAAATTTCGTTTATAAATATCTGATATTAATTATTATAATATATAAGACTATGAAAACATTATGCAGTATGGCACTTAAGACAGTGCTACTTTGTGCTTGCTTCTCTTCTGTGTTATTTGCTTGTGAAGATGGTGAGACGGTTGAACCTACTGAAAAAAAGCCTTTGGTTTTTAATGAGCCGTATTTTGAGAAACTTTCGAAACCTCTTTCCGAAGATTTGATTTACAGTAAAGGTGTATCTTTGAAAAGAAACGCTGTTATTCAAAGCATGGATATTGCCAAGAACGGTGATATTTATTATGTGCAGATAGCGGGAAGCAGCCAGCATCAGTTGAATGTGTTGCATGGAGCGCCTAATGCTACCAATCCTTCGGAATGTATGGTATTTGAGTTCTTTGGACATGGAACGAACATGGCCGTTGAAGAAGCTGCCGACGGAACTTATATTTGGTTAGGGAGTCATGGCAATAAGGGGAGTGACAAAAGTTATGGCGGTTCGCAGACGATATGCCGCGTGAAGTATGAACCGGGAACAAGTGTACAGCTTGCCGGAGGTGATGTATTCCATCTGAAAGGTACCCGTAATATACATCCTGCAATTAATGTGGAGAAAGATTTGCTGGGAGTACAATATTCCAAGAAGGTGTCGGGGGTTAATACGCGTGTTTTTGTAGCTTATCGTTTGAGTGAAGCTATGAAGCTGGCTCCGGTGGATGTCGTGCTGGAACCTCTGAAGTATGGCGGTGAAGATGAGGCTACTCCTGAGAAAACAGTGACGTTGACTGTCAAGGCGAGAGAGCTTTCTCAGCTTCAGCCTCTTTATCAATTTGCAGTTTCCGACGGACATGGAGGAAGTGTAGGCGAGTTGGCTTTTCAGGGTTATGATATTGATGAGCAATTCGTCTACTATTATGAGGGTATGGGATATCTTGAAGCCGATCCTTCAAAGGCTTATGTAAGTATATTGGACAAAAACGGCCTTCTTTCTGCACGAAAGGAAGTGGCTGCTGTTGCAGATGCCGAGAAACTGAATGAATTCGGAATGACCGATCGTGGGTATATGGAAGCGGAAGGTATCAAAGTGAAGAATGGCACGCTGTACTTGGGTTTTGCATCGAGAAAAATGGAAGGAAAGGATGATAAGCGCCTGGCGAATATTTTGATTTATCGCAATAAATGATTCAGGTTTTAAAAGTGAAGATAATTTTCAAAAGATAAATACTATGAAACAATTCTTTTTTATGTTGCTTCTGTTGGGAGCCGTCTTTGTAGGATGTAATGATGATGTGACTCCTCCGATTCCTGTGATTAAGGAGTTTGAGCTTACGGTGTTGGATAAGGCGGATGTCCCCATATCCAAAGCAGTGGTAAATGTTTTTATGAGCCATAAACCGGATGTACTGGTTATGAGTAAAAATACGGATATTTTTGGTAAGGTACACTTCTTGAACCTCAAGCCGGGGAGCTATATTTTTACGGCGATGATGGGTGAGACGGAAATATTGAAGACTGATGTGGTAGTGGACGACGACAACGCTCTAAATGTCGCTACGATGAAAGCTGGCAATTATGAAATGACGGTGGCCGACTATACGGTCATTGTGAAATCGGATAGAGGTGCTGCTATCTTCGGACGTAAGGTCGATTTGCTGACCAAAGAGGAGCAGGTTGTCTATAAGTCGGGACTGACGGATGAGAAAGGCGAAATGCTTTTTACTAAAATACCTTTGGATGATTATTTGATTAAAGTATATGACGAAATGAATGAGGTGGCAGTACAGACAGAGGCTGTCTCTGTTGTTGAAGATGTTACCAAGAATACATCCAATGTGGAGATTGTGAAGCTGATACATCATTCGGATATTGTTATTACGGGATTCCTTGTGGATCCGAAAGGAACGGATTCTCCAAAACCGGGGACTGCGTCAGGCGGTGGTTTCGCTCATAAAGGCGGTTATGAGTATGTTCAACTGCTGGCATTGAAAGATATTAATTTTGATGAGACTCCGTACTGTGTCATTACGGGTATGAATGCTACGAATCCGGCTGATAAAACTTATCCTGCCGCCTTGGATGGCTGGGTAGAGTCGAAAGGACAGAATACATACACTACCTATCAGATGAATCTTGCATCCGGTAGTGTAAAGAAAGGACAATTCTTCTATGTAGGTGGAGCAAGCTATATGATTGCAAGCTATTATGACGATTGGGGAAGCCCTATGATAGAGAAGGATAGATGGTGGGCATACGATTTCTATTATAAGAGAGGTAGCAACGATAATGGAGCGGCAAAAGGTGGTAAAGGTATATTCAATAATTTTAATTCCGATAAAAAGACGAATGTGCCCGATGGAATAGCAGTGTTTAAAGGAGTGGATATCGATAAGAATACAGTACCTCAAGATGTTGTATTCTATGGTGGCGAGTCTCCCATCAGAAAAGAAGACCGTTATCTGATTACTGACAATGATCTGTATCGTACTGTAAACTCCAAAGGTGAGCCGCAACCTTATTTGGGCGATGGAACAAACACTTGGTTTGCCAAGCAAGGACATAATGATGACGGATGTTACATCATGATGGGCGGAGAAGTTACGACAACCGAATGGTTGAAACCTCGTGTTGGCAAATTGTACAAACTGAACGTGAAAGGTGGTCCTGAAAGTGTTAGTGTAAGTGATATTGAAGCTGCTGAAGGAGTAACTGTATTTGTTGATAAATAAATCTGATAATATGAAAACAATAAATGTGAATAAAACTTGCCGTATAGCGGTATTCTCATTGGCGTGCTGCCTGGCTGCACCTTCATGGGCCGATGATTTGAATCGGGATGAATTGGATGTCCGTTATGAATCACAAGCTGTGATGCAAAAAGAATTGGTAAAGGGGTGTGTGCGCGATCAGAATGGGGAACCGTTGATTGGCGTAACTGTAAGGGTACAGGGGACTTCACAAGGTACCATTACCGATATTGACGGAAATTATAGTCTGGCTTTGCCAAGCAAACAGACCAAACTGGAATTCTCTTTTATAGGTTATAATACAGTGGTACTTACACCGGGCAGCCGGAAGTCTTTGGATGTTACTCTTAAAGAGGATGTCAAGGCTTTGGATGAAGTGGTGGTTGTGGGATATGGTACTATGAAGAAACGAGACTTGGTAGGTGCGGTAGACCATATTAATTCCGAAGCATTGGAAGGACGTTCAACTCCGTCATTGACACGTAGCTTGCAAGGGCAGATTCCGAACCTGAACATATCCATGCGTGACGGTAAGCCCGACCGCGGAGCGTCTTATAATATTCGCGGTACAACCTCTATTGGTGCAGGTGGAGAAGCCCTGATTTTAATAGACGGTGTGGAAGGTGACCCGAATTCAGTAAATCCGCAAGATATAGAGAGCGTTTCTGTTCTGAAAGATGCCTCTTCGGCTGCAGTATATGGTGCTCGCGGTACTTTTGGTGTGGTATTGATCACCACCAAGAATGCGCAGAAAGGTGGCGTGAAAGTGAATTATAATGGTAGTTTCTCTTTCAGCCAGCGTACAGTGGAGCCTGATTTGGTGACAAACGGATTGCAGTGGACAGACGACTTTGTAGAAGCCTTTGTGAACAATAAAGGAACTATGCCTACTTCTATCAATAATATATTTCCTTATACACCGGAGTGGCACGAAGAATTGCGTCGCCACGATGCGAATCCTGACCTGCCCAAAGTGCAGATAAACGAGAATACCGGACAGTATGAGTACTTTGGAAATACGGATTGGGACAAACTTCTCTATAAAGACGTGACAGCCGGGACAGACCACTCAATGAGTATCACAGGTGGAAATGATATAGCCAACTTCTATGTGTCGGGCCGTTTTTTCTCACAGGATGGTATCTACCGTGCCAATACAGATGATTACCAGCGTGGAAACTTTCGTGCGAAAGGCTCTATAAAAATCAAGCCTTGGCTGAGCATCGATAATAACTTTGATATGATGCACAAGACGTATCATTATCCTTTGATTTCGTATGATCAGACTTTGAATATCCAGCGTAATATGGAACAGCAGGGCTTTCCGATGGCTGTAATGTACAATCCCGACGGAAGCCTGACGTACAGTGCTGTTTATTGTGCTGTGGGAGATTTCTATAACGAAAGCTCTTATCAGGACCAGACAACACTGCAATATAAGAATACTTTTGGAGTAAACATTACTCCTATTAAAGATGTGCTGAAGTTCCGCGGAGATTTTACTTATGTCAATACGGCTTATAAGCGTAATCGTGTTTTGAATTATGTTCCTTACAGCACCGGTCCCGAACAGTTTGCGGAAAAGGGCAAGAGCATTATGATGGATAATAAAGATGAAACCCGTTACATGGCAGCCAACCTTAATGGTACTTGGACTCCGAAACTGGGAAAAAATCATGCTTTATCCGTAATGGGAGGCTGGAACCTGGAGACGTCGAATAAAGATACCTTTTATTCGGAAAGAGACGGTTTCCTTTTCCCCGACAGACCGAATTATGATTTGATGGACGGTTTGAACTATAAACTGGAACAAGGTGACAAGAACTGGTCTTATGTAGGTGTGTTCTATCGTTTGAACTATGGATATAAGGGACGTTATCTCATTGAAACAAGCGGACGTTATGACGGTTCATCCAAATTCCCTGTTAATGAGATGTGGGGCTTCTTCCCTTCTGCTTCAGCAGCATGGCGCATCTCGGAAGAAAAGTTTATGGAGGGTACTCGTTCCTGGCTCGATAACCTGAAGTTGAGATTCTCAGTCGGTGCATTGGGCAATGGTAATGTAGATCCTTATAAGTTCTTGCCCACCATGAGTATTGATAAAACCGGTGTGATTGTAGGTGACGGACAAGTGAATTATACAAGTTATCCGGGGTTGATTCCTAATAATCTGACTTGGGAAAAGGTTACCACATACGATGTGGGTGTAGACGTGGATATGTTTAAAAACCGCCTGACGATAGGATTCGATTGGTATCGCCGTAATACGACTGATATGTATACGGTAGGACCTACGCTTCCGGAAGTGTTGGGTACTACTCAACCCAAAGGCAACTATGCCGATTTGAAAACAAAAGGCTGGGAATTGACTCTTTCGTGGAGAGATAATTTCAAACTGGCAGGCAGTGATTTCCATTATGGAGTGAAGCTCATGCTATGGGATAGCCAAAGCTGGATTACCAAATATAACAATGCTACCGGCAAGTTGAGTGATTACTATGAAGGTTACCGCATTGGTGACATTTGGGGATACAACATCGAAGGCTTGTTCACCAGTTATGATGAAATAGCCAACCATGCCGATCAGGATTATATAAAGGTTTCCGACTCTAAGATATGGCAACCCGGTGACTTGAAGTTTGCCGATTTGAATGGAGACGGTAAAATAGACAAGGGTGCGCAAACGTTGAGCGATCATGGTGATTTGGTTATTGTCGGTAATGAGGAAGAACGTTATCATTACGGTTTCAATTTGAATGTAGGTTGGAAAGGTATCGGAATTTCCGCTTTCTTCCAAGGCGTAGGAAAAAGAGATTGGTATCCGGGACAGGAAACTGGGTTCTTCTGGGGCAAGTACAACCGCCCTTACGGCTATTCACTGAAGATGCATGAGAACCGTTGGACGGAGGAGAATCCTAACCCCAACGCTTATTGGCCCCGTTTGGTGGGATATTCTTCTGAAAATGGTGGGCGCCCGATGGGAACGCCGAACAACCGCTATATGCAGGATGCTTCTTACTTGCGTCTGAAAGCGCTGACCGTTGATTATTCATTGCCGCAGGCATGGGTGTCTAAGTTAGGACTGACCGGATTGAAGATTTATTTCACCGGCGAAAATCTCTTCACATTCTCCAATGTATGTGAAAATTTCGACCCTGAAGTGATCAAGGGCGGTGATGTCGATTTGAAAGACCGTAAAGGTGAGGAACAGGGATATAGTTATCCGATGCTGAAAACGTATACGGTAGGATTGAATGTTTCATTCTAAAAAAAAGAAGGAAGATTATGAAAAAAATATATTTATATGCAATGGCATTGGGGCTGATGTTCGCGTCGTGCGAGGATTTCTTGACCGAATATCCCAAAAATAAGATAACGCCTGACGATTTCTTTAAGACAGAGCGCGAGATTAGTCTTTATGCAAATTCTTTTTATGAAAAAGACATGCCGGGAGTCGGCGTGGCTACCGGAGACGGTGTGTCCGATATTATGGAGGTGGTTTCGGTCAGTTCGTATCTGAGCTCGGGTTATGGGCCCGACAATCAAGGCGGATGGAGCTGGAGTGACTTACGGAATATCAACTATTTCATTGACCGCCTGAAGCAGTCGCCGGTAAGTGACGATATCAAGAACAAGTATATGGGATTGGCTAAGTTCTGGCGTGCCAAATTCTATTTTGAGAAAGTGAAAACTTTCGGTGGAGTTCCTTATTACGACTATTGCCTGGAACCTGACGATGAGGCGCTGTATAAACCTCGTGACTCAAGAGAGTTCGTAATGGACAAGGTATTGGATGACCTGAATGAAGCTGTAAAATACCTCACTGACAAAAAAGATGAGACCTGTACAACAGTCACCCGATACGTAGCATTGGCAATGAAGGCACGCGTATGCTTACATGAAGGTACATTCCGTAAATATCATACGGAAATGAATTTGCCGGATGCGGACAAATGGATCAGGGAGGCGGCTTCGGCTGCAGAGGAGTTGATAAATTCCAAGCAATACAAACTGTTGAACACCGGTGAGGCTGAAAAGGATTACCGCAAATTGTTTACGGCGGAGAACAGAACAGGTGTACGCTCCATTTTGGATGAGACTATTTGGGCACAGGTGTATGATGCCGAATTTCGTCGTTGGCATGATGTGACATGGAAGTACAATTCCGCTACGGCAGGTTCCCGCTGGTCGTTGACCCGTTCATTCGTTAACACTTATTTGATGAGGGACGGTAGCCGTTTTACGGACAAAGCCGGTTATGAGACGATGACTTTCCCACAGGAAGTGAAAGATCGTGATTGCCGTTTGAAGCAGACGATCCGTACTCCGGGTTACAAGCGTATAAGTAAAGATAAGGAAATAACGGTTTTGCCGGATTTCACTATTACATTGAGCGGCTATCACATGATGAAATGGTCTTTGGACGATACATTCTATGATGGTCAGGCGGAAGCCACAAACGCAATGCCTATATTCCGGTATGCCGAAATCTTGCTGATTTATGCAGAAGCTAAAGCCGAACTCGGCGAGTTCACTTCGGATACATGGAACAAAACGATCAAACTGCTGCGTGAACGGGCCGGTGTCAACGGTAAGGAACCTGAAACTGCGGATTCTTATATGCAGGAAACCTACTATCCGGATATAGCGGACAAATATTTGTTGGAAATCAGACGCGAACGCGCCATTGAGCTGATAGCAGAGGACCGTCGTTATGATGACCTGATGCGCTGGAAAGCGGCAGACCTGTTTGCTGCAAACAGAACGAAGTGGGAAGGTATTTACATTCCGAAAGTGAATGAAGGCTACGATTTGGACGGTGACGGAAAGAATGACGTATGTTTTTATAAAGGCACTAAGCCCGGTATTTCAGGAGTCAAGTTCGTGCAGCTTGGCGGTAACCTCACCCTTTCGGGCGAAAAAAGTGGCTATTTGGTTTGGGGAGAAGCTTTCCAACGGGAATGGGATGATAAGAAATATCTTCGCCCTATACCGAGAAATGTCAGGGTTATAAATCCGGCTTTGGAGCAGAATCCGGGTTGGGAAGAGAACTAAGTATATAATTTAGTGATGTGATATAAATGATGTTTGAGGCCGGGAATGATGTATCTAAGAGTACATCTTTCGGCCTCTATCAGTCTATATTTGACTGTCGGATGTAATGTCTTTCTTAAAGCGACAGCAATCGGGCATAAAATAAAAAAATGAAAATAGTGGAAATTATGAAATGGATTATACTTGTTAGCCTGTTCCTCGTTGGCGGAATGGTGAAAGCTCAACATCTTCCGCAATGGTTGGAAAAGGCGGTGGTTTATCAAATCTATCCGGCCTCTTTCAAAGATAGTGATGGTGACGGTATCGGTGATTTGAAAGGAATTGAATCGCAATTGGACTATATCAAGTCCATTGGAGTGAACACGATTTGGATTAGTCCGGTGTTTTCCTCCGAGTTCTTTGATGGTGGGTATGATGTGACAGATTTCTATTCTGTGGACAAGCGTTATGGAACAAATTCCCAGTTGGTGAGTCTTGTTCAGAAAGTACATGAAAAAGGAATGAAAATTTTTATGGATCTTGTGGCAGGACATACCTCGGACAAACATCCCTGGTTTTTGCAATCAAAGCAGGCTGATAAGAACTTGCAATATAGCGATTATTTCATCTGGACACCTACCAAAGCGGAAAAACCGAAACAGTTTGTTGCCACAGACTGTGAACGTGACGGCAATTACATGAAGAATTTTTTTGATTGCCAGCCAGCACTGAACTATGGGTATGCCAATCCCAATCCGGAGCATCCTTGGGAACAGTCGGTGGACGCTCCCGGCCCGCAAGCGGTTCGGCGTGAATTGAAGAATATTATTTCTTTTTGGATGGATAAAGGTATGGACGGCTTTCGGGTGGATATGGCATACAGCCTGATAAAGAATGATCCGAAGCACATCGAGACAAGCCGTTTATGGAAAGGCGTTAGCACTTGGTTCAAAGAAAAATATCCGGAGGGAGCTTTTATTGCCGAATGGGGAGAACCGACCAATTCTATTGGCGGCGGATTTCATATCGATTTTCTGTTCCATATCGGACGGAAAGGGTATACTTCTCTCTTCTTCAACAAGAAAAAAACGGAAGATATCAATTGCTATTTCGGGTTGGAAGGAGCAGGACAGGTTAAGCAGTTTGTAGAGATGTACCAGAAAGAATATGGAGAAACGAAAGGAAAAGGCTATATCTCCTTGCCGACTTCCAACCATGATATATGGCGTCTGGCTTGCGGAAAACGTACGGACTTGAAACAGTTGAAAGTAGCAATGACTTTCTTGCTGACTATGCCGGGAGTTCCTTGCATCTATTATGGTGATGAAATAGGAATGAAGTATATTGAAGGACTTCCCGACGTGGAGGGTAGCGTGCTTGCTTCGCGGAATCGTGCCGGAAGCCGTACGCCTATGCAGTGGGACGGTTCTGTCAACTTGGGCTTTTCTACTGCTCCCGCAGAAAAGTTGTATATCCCGGTTGACCCGGCAGAGGATGCCCCCACTGTGGAACAACAGCAAGCAGATGAGAACTCTTTGTTGAACTATGTACGTGACGTATTGAAATTGCGTGATTCTTCCAAGGCTTTAGGGAATACAGGAGACTGGAGAATGATCAGTAACGTGGAGCAGCCTTATCCTTTGATCTATTTGCGTGAAGCGGATGGAGAACGTTATTGTGTGGCTGTAAACCCAAGCGTGAAGAAAGTGACGGCGAAGTTTCCGACATTCAACTCCGGAAAGTGGGAAATGGTGTTGGGCGATAAAAAGCAGGCGAAGTATAAAGGCGGTACAACAGAGGACTGCATAAAGATGGCACCCGTATCTGCTGTGATTTTCAAGATTAACGAATAATGCGGATGAGAAATATTGTTCTGGCAATTCTGCTATTCACTTGCGTGTCATTGGCTGCACAAGACAATGGCTGGAAATTGACTGCTACCGACGCCGACGCAGCCTATGTCGGTGCTCCGGTAGCCAATGGCGGTATCGGAATATTACCTTGGAAAGAACCTTTTTCGGTGCGGCATGTCATTCTGAACCATGTATTCGAGAACGGAGGTAAACATGGTGTCAGTCGGGTATTGCGGGGTATAAATCCTTTTTTGCTTTCGCTGAAGGTGGATGATGTGGCCGTTGAGGGGAAGAACATTGCCGGTTGGCGGCAGGAGATTGACATGAAGGCTGCTGCCCACATCACATCGTTTGATGCGCTGAATAAGGTGAAAGTGAGGTATAGTATTCGTGCGTTGAGGAATATGCCTTACGCCGGAATGATTCAGGTAGAAATAAAGGCTCTTGAGAACTGTGCGGTACAGGTGTTGCAGCGGACGGAAGTCCCGAAAGAATACGGTGTGCCCGATACGGTCTATACCAAGATGAAAGGCGGACAAGCCGGGCAGTACGTTGTGAGTGTCAGTGCGCCTTCCCGGTATGGTACGCACAAGGTGACGGGTTCGGCAGGCTTTGTTTATGAAAAGAAAGCGTTCGATTTCCGATTGTTGAAAGAAGCGGGGGCTATATCTATCTCCCGCACATTGCAGAAAGGAGAAACCGTAAAGTTTGCCCTTTTGGGTACGGTATGCTCCACCCGGGATTTTGCCGATCCTTATGGTGAATCCATACGCCAGGTTGTTTATGCCAATTATGAGGGGACGGATCGTTTGCTGGAAGCGCATCAGGCTACCTGGGACGAGCTTTGGGGAGGTGATGTAATTATAGAAGGCGATGAAGAGGCACAGCGCAATGTACGTTTTGCTCTTTATAATCTTTATTCTTTCGGACGGGCAGGAAGCCGTTTGAGCATTCCGCCGATGGGACTTTCGGCACAAGGATATAATGGACATATCTTTTGGGATACGGAATTGTGGATGTATCCGCCGATGCTATTGCTGAATCAAGGGATAGCCCGTTCCATGATGGATTATCGTACCGACCGCATGGAGGGGGCGGCTTGTCGTGCTTATGCCCATGGCTATAAAGGTGTCATGTTCCCTTGGGAGTCGGATGATGCCGGTATGGAGTCCACTCCTGTATGGGCTTTGACCGGACCGTTTGAACATCACATCACAGCTGATGTGGCAATTGCCGCCTGGCATTATTATTGTGTGACGAAAGATCGTGAATGGCTGGTCGAGACAGGCTATCCTTTGCTGAAAGAAGTTGCTGCATTTTGGGAAAGTCGTGTCAGGAAGATGCCCGACGGCGGTTATGCGATAGCCAATGTGGTGGGAGCCAATGAATATGCCAGCGGTGTGACGGATAACGCGTTTACCAATGGTGCGGCTGTTTGCGCCTTGAAGTATGCGGTAAGTGCAGCCGAAGCCTGCGGGGAAGAAGCCCCCGCCGTATGGAACGATATTGCGGAGAATCTGCGCTTTCACTCGTTTGGCAACGGGGTGACGAAAGAGCATGAAAAGTATAAAGGAGCTATGATTAAGCAAGCGGACGTCAATCTGTTGGGCTATCCGCTGGAGGTGGTTACCGATCCTGAAACTTTAAAGAAAGATTTGGAGTATTATGCCGGGAAGATAGATCCGAAGCATGGTCCTGCAATGTCCTATTCTGCTTTCTGTGTGCAGTATGCCCGTTTGGGTGATGCGGATAAAGCCTATGAAATGTTCCGCCGTTCTTATGTCCCTAATTTGCGTCCTCCCTTTGGAGTGTTGGCGGAAACTCCCACCAGTCAGAATCCTTATTTTGCCACAGGTGCAGGAGGATTGCTGCAAGCTGTTATCAACGGCTTTGCCGGGTTAAGGATAACGGAAAACGGGGTGGTGCAACTGCCTTCGGTATTGCCGAAACATTGGACGAAGGTTGTCATAAAAGGAGTGGGTCCTGAAAAAAAAGACTACGTAAGAGAACGAAAATAGAATGTAATCTGTGGTGTGTTGTTTTTACCGGAATCCCTATAAGTCTTCAAAAAGAGGCTTATAGGGATTTGTTTTTAACACAAACGCAATTATTACGGAACGAAAAATGTTCTATCTTTGCTCCGCATTAATAAATAAAGGGTTATTGCAATGAAACAGGTTATAAGAAGACATGTAGCTGTACTGCTGGTCATATTTCTGGTAAGTACAGTTTGGGCGCAACAGGCAAAGTATGTATTTTATTTCATTGGAGATGGAATGGGGGTAAACCAAGTGAATGGTACTGAGATGTATCTGGCTGAACAGGAAGGGCGTATTGGAGTAAAGCCGCTTTTGTTCACCGCATTCCCGGCGGGTACGATGGCAACGACTTTTTCCGCTACCAATTCGGTGACCGATTCTTCTGCGGCGGGTACGGCACTTGCCACCGGAGAGAAAACCTATAACGGTGCTGTCAGTATGGATGATGACAAAAACGTCCTGAGCACCGTTGCCGAAAGAGCGAAGAAAGCCGGCCGGAAAGTGGGCATCGCTACCAGTGTCAGTGTGGACCATGCTACTCCTGCGGCGTTCTATGCCCATCAGCCCAATCGTAGCAGGTATTATGAGATTGCACTTGATTTACCGAAAGCTGGTTTCGACTTCTATGCGGGCAGCGGCTTCCTGAAGCCCACCACGACTGCCGATAAGAAAGAGGCTCCGAACGTTTTTCCTATCATAGAAGAAGCGGGCTACACTATTGCGAGGGGACTGGATGAATACAAGGAAAAAGCTGCGGATGCAAAGAAAATGATACTTATCCAGAAAGAGGGCGCCGAACCCTCCTGCTTGCCTTATGCCATAGACCACGAAGAGGGGGATTTGACTTTGCCTGAGATAACGGAAAGCGCGGTTTCCTTTTTGTCCAAAGGAAACAAAAAAGGTTTCTTCCTCATGGTGGAAGGCGGCAAGATAGACTGGGCGTGCCATAGCAACGATCCGGTTACCGTTTTTGAAGAGATCATCGATTTGGACAATGCGGTGAGGGTTGCTTATGAGTTCTACAAAAAGCATCCGAAGGAAACCCTGATTGTTGTAACTGCCGACCATGAGACCGGTGGCATGGGATTGGGCATCGGGAAATATGAACTGCATCTGAAATCTTTGCTGAATCAGAAGCAATCCCAAGACCTTCTTTCCAAAGCGATTACCGATTTGCGGAAAGATAAGGCCGGAAAAGCTTCATGGAATGAGATAAAGGATTTGCTTACAGAGAAAATGGGCTTTTGGAAAGAACTGCCTTTGACTTGGGAGCAGGAGAAAATGCTTCGTGATGAATATGAACAGTCGTTTGTGAAAAACAAAGTAGTTTTTGAGGAGAGTCTTTATGCAAGGACCGAACCTTTGGCTGCTGCTGCCAAAAAGGTTATGAGCCAGATAGCAATGGTGGGGTGGACCAGTTCCAGTCATACGGCGGGGTATGTGCCTGTGTTTGCGATAGGCGCAGGAGCCGATTTGTTTACCGGCAAGATGGATAATACGGAAATTCCGAAACGTATTGCGAAAGCAGCAGGATATAAGTAAAATGCAATCGGCTATCATTCTGTCATAAAGAGTGGTAGCCGATTGCATTTTGACCTAATCTCTTCCGGTCTCTTATTTCAGATCCTCTTTGATGATCTTGTCCATTTCTTTGATCAGCTTTTTCCGTTTTTGGGCGGATTTCACCTTTTCGTCTTTATAGCCGAGGTCTGTCCGTTCGACAACGCCTTCGCTCCATTCTTCAAATCCGTTCTTTGCCGGGTGGCCGTTGGGGTCTATGTTCTCTTCGGCAATGGAGTTGTTTCTGTAAATCATATCATCCATAACAATGTTGTTTTTAATGGTTATGATGATAGTACAAGATTCCGTGCAAAAAGTTCCGGTTTCCCGTCTTTTTTCGCAATCATTTAATAAGAATAAACGATTCTTGCAATTTATGGCAGATGTTTATAGCTTCGTTTCTCCTTCAATAAACTCTTCCAGGAAGAGGTTTTCTCCGTCAAATACGGCATACGAGAAGTAATTTATCCAGTCGCCGAGAATCAGTACGCGGGCAGTGGTGCTCAACATCAGGTCCAGCTCAATGTGGCGGTGTCCATAGATGAAGAAGTTGATATTCGGGTGGCTTTTCAGGTAGTCTTTGGTGTACAGCACCAGATGCTCTTCGTTTTCGCCCATGTAGTCGGGTTCTTTTCCGTCTATTCTTTTCAGACGGCTATGCTTGGCCCACGTCAGTCCGAGTTCTACGCTCCAGCGGGGATGAAGGGCGGAGAATAATGTCTGGAGGCTGCGGCTGTGGAACATGGCTCGCAGCAATTTGAACTTTTTATCCGGATCGCCCAGTCCGTCGCCATGGGCAAGATAGAACTCTTTTCCGTAGATTTCCGTAGTAAGGGGTTCACGGTGAATGGTTACTCCGCATTCCTTGGTCAGGTAATCCCCGCACCAGATGTCGTGGTTGCCGGTAAAGAAGTGCACTTCCACGCCCATGTCCGTCAGTTCGGACAGTTTGCCGAGAAAGCGGGTGTAGCCTTTGGGCACGACGGTGCGGAACTCATACCAGAAGTCGAACATGTCTCCCAGCAGATATACGGCGGATGCCTTGTGCTTGATACTGTCGAGAAAGTTGACTAACCGTCTCTCCTGTGTACGTCCATGTTCGATGGCTCGTGAACCCAGGTGTGCGTCTGATAGGAAATATACGTTCTTCATTTATATACTATTCCGTTATTCGTTAGAGAAAGCCCAATTCCAGTTTCGCTTCTTCACTCATCATGTCTTTGTCCCATTCGGGTTCGAACACCAGGTTGACGGTAGCGGATTCCACTCCGTCTATCGATTCTACTTTCTGGCGGACGTCTTCCATGATGAAGTCTGCCGCAGGGCAGTTGGGGGCTGTCAGGGTCATGTCGATGACTGCCTCACCGCTGTCGGAAACGTCTATTTTATAGATTAGCCCTAAGTCGTATACGTTCACCGGAATCTCCGGGTCGAATACGGTTTTCAGCATGGCTACGATTTTTTCTTCTATTTCAAATTTGGTCATATTCGTACGGTTGTTGGTTTAGCGAAGCAAATCTAAAGATTTTAATTGAAACTACAAAGAATGTGCATGCTACATTACAGCATACCTTCGTCATTGAAACTGTAATATAGTCCGTCTGTAATTATAACGTGGTCAATCATACGGATGTTCATGGTCTGTGCGCCTTTCTGTATGAGTTGCGTTAGCCGGCGGTCGTCGTCGCTGGGGTGCGGGTTTCCCGAAGGGTGGTTGTGCACCAGTGCAATCTGTGTGGCGCGTTGCAGCAACGCTTCGCGCAAAACGCTTCTTACGTCGGCGCTGGTTTGGTCGATGCCGCCCCGGCTGATGCGTACCTTATCTATGACATGGGTTGCCTGGTTGAGCAGAAGTACCCAGAATTCTTCGATGGTGAGGTCGCACAGCAACGGGTGGAAAATTTCATAAATATCATTGGACGAACGTATGACGGTGTGTTCCGGATGTTCTTGCAGTTTTCTGCGTTTTCCCAGTTCAAGGGCTGCCATGATGGTTATGCTTTTGGCGGGTCCAAGCCCTTTGAAACGGGAGAAATCGTGCACTTCCCATTTCCCTAACCGGTTCAGGTCATTGTTGCAGCAGGCAAGTGTCCGCTGCATCAGTGTAACGGCGCTCTCTTCGGTGTTTCCGGAACCGATAAGTATTGCCAGCAGTTCTGCATCGCTAAGGGCTTCTGCGCCTTTTAGCATCATTTTCTCCCGCGGGCGGTCTTCTATTGCCCACTGGTTGATTGTTAATTTCTTCATTTCTTTTTTCTTTACCGACTGCCGGCACTTGCCGTTCATCACTTGTAAAAGTTCTTTTTGAATGCTTCGAACTCATCTTTGCCGAGTATGCAGCGGTTCCACCAGGCTCTCCAGAATCCGGTTCCATATCCGATGAGCTGGATGAAGGATGCGGCAATGGAATAAAGGCCGATGCGCAGGCTCTTGTTTTGAATGGCGGAGTCTGTGCAGACGAGCAGTGCATATAGCGCAACCGGTAGGAGGCTGTATAGGCAAAAAGGTGCGCCTGCCAGTAGCACCACTACTCCCAGAGTGAATGCGGCGGGTAGCAGATGCACGATTTTCAAGGAGTCGGGATGTTTCTTGTAGAGGTTGATGCGGGCAATGCCGGAATTGTGCACTTGCTTGAAGAATTTCTTCAGGTCCGTCCGTCGTTTGTGATATACCCATGCTCCGGGAAACAGCCTGCACCTGTATCCGCCTTTGAAGATGCGGATGCTGAAATCTATGTCTTCTCCAAAACGCATCCGGGAGAAGCCGCCGAGTGCTTCGTAGACCTCGCGGCGTACTCCCATATTGAAGCTTCTCGGATAGAACTTGTCCATTTTCTTTTTCCCGCCGCGAATACCGCCGGTGGTGAAGAATGAAGTCATGGAGTAGTTGATGGCTTTTTGCACATCGGTAAAAGAGGCATGTGCGCGGTCGGGTCCGCCAAAGGCGTCGGCAGGAGTTTCCTGTAATTCTTTTTCCACTTCCTGAAAGTAATCTTCGGGAAGGATGCAGTCGGAGTCCAGTATTATCAGGTATTCTCCCCGGCTGCGTTCTGCGCCATAATTGCGTGTTTGCCCCGGGCCGGAATTGGGCTTGGAGTAGTAGCGGATGTTCAGAATGTCCTGATAACGGTCTGCAACATTTTTGCAAGGAACGGAAGAGCCGTCTTCTACGATGATGACTTCGAAATCCTTGAAACTTTGCCGGGTCAGGCTTTGCAAAAGCTCGTCCACCTCGTCGGGGCGGTTGTATACGGGAATGATAACGGAATATCGCATGTCTCTGTCTCTTTTTATCGGGTTACGGGAGATGATGCTGCAAAGATACGTTTTTATTTGGTGATAGGTTGTTGTTTTGCCGCACATTCAGATTGTTATTTTTTGTGCACGTCCTTCTTCGCAAAGTTTAAAAATGAGAATTATCTGTCACGCTGTCACATTACGGGGGTATGACGCTGATTGTATGTGTGTTGCGTTGTGGCGGATGAGTGTGACGGATAAGATTGTTTACAGTTATCTGTCACGCAGTGTGTCGTCCTGATTTGGTTGACCGGTTTAACTTCTTAATCCTGTATTTGGTTGTCTTAGTCCATTACTTAAAACGGCTTGGATGCGTATTCATATCGGCATAGGAAGAAGCGGCGGTTCATTATGCAGCATTCCGCCATGCTTAGGGAAAATATTTGTTTCTCAGGTAGATACTGGCAGTTTCTCCGGGGTAAACTGGGAGTTCCTGCCGCTGAAACTGTCAATGTCCTGCAGGCTTGTCTAAACGGAAAAGGGGCTGAATCTCGTTTTGAGACAGCCCCTTCAAATATTTAAAGGATAGACTTATGCTTTTACGCGGCCTACGTATGAACCGTCGCGAGTGTCGATTTCGATGGTTTCACCTTCGTTGATGAACAACGGTACACGTACGGTTGCACCCGATTCTACTGTTGCAGGTTTCAGGGTGTTGGTAGCTGTGTCGCCTTTCAAGCCCGGTTCGGTGTAAGTAATCTTCATCTGAACCTTCACAGGTACGTCAGCGTACAGAACTGTCTCGGTAGAGGCGTCGGATACAACATCCACAATCATTCCTTCCAGCAGGAAGTCCACACCGTTGATCAAGTCGTGGGCGATAGGAATTTGGTCGAAAGTTTCCTGGTTCATGAACTGGTAGTTGTCACCGTCATGATAGAGGTATTGGTGCGGACGGCGTTCTACACGTACGTCTTCCAGCTTTTCACCGATGTTGAAACGACGTTCCAGAACGTAGCCGTTGACTACATCTTTCAGCTTGGTACGCATGAAAGTATTACCTTTTCCCGGCTTTACATGCAGGAAGTCAATGCAGAAATAGAGCTTGCCGTCCATGCGGATGCAAGTTCCGATTTTAATGTCTTGGGCATTAATCATACTTTATAGTCTTTATTATTATTATGTTATTAAGATGTTTCCCTTGATTTGCGAGTGCAAAAGTAATGGAAATCGGTAAAAAACACAAAAAGTTTTGAGATAAAATGAGTTATCTCTTGGTTATTTTAGAAAAAGTCTCTATTTTTGCAGCCCGATTACGTAGAATAATAACATAAAACAAGATACAGTAATGAAAAGAACATTTCAACCCTCTAACAGAAAGAGAAAAAACAAACATGGGTTCCGTGAGAGAATGGCTACAGCTAATGGTCGCAGAGTATTGGCCGCACGTCGTGCTAAAGGCAGAAAGAAACTGACTGTTTCTGACGAATACAACGGAGTGAAAGCATAAGTCATTCCCTATTAATTAGAAAATAAGAAAGCCGCAAAGGACTGGTGACAGTGTTTTGCGGTTTTTCTTTTGTGAAACTTTCAAGAAAACATCATTGCAATGCGCCCAAATTGCATTATCTTTGTGCCAAAAGCGAAGATAAACCGCATCCCGGCATAAAAAATGAACAAGTTCATTTTATTCTGCTCTCGGTTTGCATTATCTTTGCACCAAATTGTAGTGATTATGACTATAAAGGATTTTTTTTCTTTCCGGCAGAACAAGTACTTCTGGATAAACATCGCGGCAATGATTGTTGTAGTGGGATTGTTGCTGTTCGGGACATTGAAAGGAATAGATATATACACTCATCATGGTGAGGCTGTGGTGGTGCCTGACGTAAAAGGCATGACGGTGGGAGAAGCCGGAAAGGTATTTGAAAACAAGGGACTGGCTTGCGTCATTTCCGATTCTACCTACGTGAAAGACAAACCCGCAGGCTGCATTTTGGACTATAATCCGGCTGCCGGACAAAAGGTGAAAGAAGGCCGGATCATTTATCTGACAATCAATGCCATCAATATACCCTTGCAAGCGGTTCCCGATGTAGCGGACAACAGTTCGTTGCGTCAGGCGGAAGCGCGTATCCTGGCCTCCGGATTTAAGTTGAACGACATTGAGTACATGGCAGGCGAGAAGGACTGGGTGTATGGTGTGAAGTATCAGGACCGCGTTCTTGCCATGGGCGAAAAAGTGCCTATGGGCGCAACGCTGACTTTGATGGTCGGCAATGGCGGAGAGGAAATGCAGGAAGGTGATTCCCTGTCTGCGGATGAAGGCGCAGAACCGCGGGAGGTTGTTACGTCCGAAAGTTCTGCAGCCGATGAGTCTTGGTTCTGAAGTTAAACGTAAGTGCGCGCGAATGAGGGTGTCTTTAATTCTTAAAAAGGACAAATGATGATCGAAGAGTTACCGGACGACATAGAGAACGATGTACTGGACGATATAGAACCTGTCGGTGATGAGTCGCAGCTTTACGAGCACTTCCGCGTTGTTGTGGACAAAGGGCAGGAGATGATGCGTGTGGACAAGTATCTGTTCGACCGCCTGACTAATGCTTCGCGTAACCGTATACAGAAGGCTGCCGATGCCGGGTTTGTAATGGCAAATGACAAACCTGTCAAGAGCAGTTACAAGGTAAAGCCGCTGGACGTGATAACGGTTATGATGGACCGTCCCCGCTATGAAAACGAGGTTATTCCCGAAGACATTCCCCTTAATATAGTCTATGAAGACAAGTTTCTTATGGTGGTTAACAAACCGGCCGGGCTGGTGGTGCATCCCGGACATGGCAACTATCATGGCACGCTTGTCAATGCCATTGCCTGGCACATGAAAGATATTCCCGATTATGATGCCAACGACCCGCACGTGGGGCTTGTGCACCGTATCGATAAAGATACATCCGGCTTGCTGGTGATTGCCAAAACACCGGATGCAAAAACCAATCTCGGCCTCCAATTTTTCAATAAAACCACAAAACGCCGTTATCGTGCTCTCGTCTGGGGGAATGTGGAGCAGGACGAAGGTACGATTGTAGGCAACGTGGGGCGTAATCCTAAAGACCGTATGCAGATGACCGTCCTTCCCGACGACCAGGGTAAGCATGCCGTTACCCACTACCGGGTGTTGGAACGTTTGGGATATGTGACCCTTGTGGAGTGTGTCCTCGAAACAGGGCGCACCCATCAAATTCGTGTGCACATGAAGCACATCGGGCATGTCCTTTTCAATGATGAACGCTATGGCGGCCATGAGATTCTGAAAGGAACGCATTTTGCCAAATACAAACAGTTTGTAAACAATTGCTTCGATACTTGTCCGCGGCAGGCGTTGCATGCCATGACGCTGGGGTTTGTGCATCCCGTTACCGGAGAAGAAATGTACTTTACCTCGGAACTGCCGGATGACATGACCCGGCTGATTGATAAGTGGAGAGGCTACATTAGTAATAGAGAATTAGAATGAAACGCACAATTGCTATTGCATGCGGGGGGGATACTTCCGAATTTGAGGTTTCCCTACGCAGCGCACAAGGAATTTACTCCTTCATCGACAAGGAGAAATATACATTATATATTGTAGAGATGCATGGGCTGGACTGGCATGTGCAGCTTCCCGACGGGACAAAGGCTCCTGTGGATCGCAATGACTTCAGTTTCAGGCTGGGGGAGAAGAAGGTGGTATTCGACTTTGTATATATCACCATTCATGGCACTCCGGGTGAGGACGGACGCTTGCAGGGGTATTTAGATATGCTTCATATACCCTATTCTTGCTGTGGAGTGCTTGCGGCTGCACTGACCTATGATAAGTTTGCCTGTAATCAATATCTGAAAGCTTTCGGTGTGCGTATCGCCGACTCTCTGCTGCTCCGTCAGGGACAGTCGGTTTCCGATGAAGACGTAATTGGTAAGATAGGGCTGCCCTGCTTCATCAAACCCAGTCTGGGAGGTTCCAGTTTCGGCGTGACAAAGGTCAAAACAAGGGAAGAGATACAGCCTGCCATTGAGAAGGCTTTCAAAGAAGCCAGGGAGGTATTGGTGGAGGCTTTCATGCAAGGTACGGAAATTACCTGCGGCTGCTATAAAACCAAAGAAAAGTCTGTGGTATTTCCCATTACGGAAGTGGTGTCGCATAATGAGTATTTTGACTATAAAGCCAAATATAACGGTGAGTCGGATGAGATAACTCCGGCGCGTATTCCCGACGAATTGCGCGATCGTGTGCAGAAGCTCACTTCCGCCATTTATGATATCCTCGGCGCTGCCGGAATTATCCGTGTGGATTATATCATCACCGAAGGAGAGAAGATAAATCTGCTGGAGGTGAACACAACTCCGGGCATGACTGCCACCAGTTTTATCCCGCAGCAGGTGCGCGCGGCAAACTTGGATATAAAAGATGTAATGACAGATATAATAGAAAACCAATTTTAGATATTGACAGTTTGGTGCCAACCGGCTATTAGATGCCCGTTTATTAGTCTTGGAACCGAATGTTGATTGTTTGAAATTTAAAATTGCATATCATGGAATTTGAAGAAATCCGCCCTTATCATGACGAAGAACTGCCTCAGATCTTTGAGGAATTAATTGCTGACCCGGCGTTCCAACAAGTGGCTTGCGCCGTTATGCCGGGTGTCCCTTTTGAAGCTATCGCGCAAAAAATGCGCGCAAGCAAGACCAAGCAGGAGTTTCAGGAGAACCTCTGCTATGGAATCCTGCATAAGTTGGCCAAGGATACCACAGACGGACTGATATTGGAAAGCATGGCTGTGCTAAACAAACAGTCTGCCTATACTTATGTTTCCAATCACAGAGACATCATTCTTGATTCCGGCTTTTTGTCTGTTCTTCTGGTGGAACAGGGATTGGATACCGTAGAAATCGCCATCGGTGATAATCTGCTGATTTATCCTTGGATCAAGAAACTGGTCCGCATCAATAAATGCTTCACCGTACAGCGTGCGCTTACCATGCGCCAGATGCTGGAATCGTCCATTCGCATGTCGCGCTATATGCACTATACCATTGCGGAGAAGAAACAGTCCATCTGGATCGCCCAACGTGAGGGGCGTGCCAAGGACTCCAATGACGTCACACAGGATAGTGTGCTGAAAATGTTGTCAATGGGCGGCGACGGAGATATCATTACCAACCTTCAGGAACTGAACATTGTTCCGCTTTCCATTTCGTATGAATACGATCCTTGTGATTTCCTGAAGGCGCAGGAATTCCAGTTGAAGCGCGACATTCCTGATTTCAAGAAAACTACGGATGATGACCTGCTGAATATGCAGACCGGGCTTCTGGGATATAAAGGGCGTGTATGTTTCCGCATGGCATCCTGTATTAATGAGGATCTGGCCAAACTGGACAGGGCATTGCCTAAACCGGAACTGTTTGTGGCTATATCTGCCTTGATTGATAAGCGTATTCATGCCAACTATCGTATTTTTGCCAATAATTATGTGGCTCACGATCTGTTGTATGATGCGGAGGAATTTGCCGACCATTATACGGCGGAGGATAGGAAACGCTTTACAAGCTATATTGACACCCAGTTGGAACGTATCACGATTCCCAATAAAGATGTGGACTTCCTGCGTGAGAAGTTGCTGCTGATGTATGCCAATCCGTTGACAAACCATCTGGTTGCGACTAAATAAGAAGTCATTGGCGGTTTTTATGGTAGTAGTGAAGGAGGGAGTCTTAATCGCGTGGAACGAGTGAATGTGAAAAGATACTGTCGTGGATTGTTGGTTGCCGTATTGGCCAGCTTGTTGGCGGCATGCGGTGATGACTATTATTATCCTTCTGTGCGGCAGGATTTCCTGACTGCATTTTCCGGTGCGGACGGACGGCTGGAGACGGTGCTCACCGATGAAGGCGAGACCTTTCGGGTTGTTGAGGATGCGTCCGGCATGCGTGTTGGTGCAGATGCCGCTATCCGTATAGTGGCCAATTATGAGACATTGACAACTGACGATAAAGTTGCAGGCGTTAAACTGTATGCTTTATTGCAGGCGATTTCTCCTCTCCCTTTAGCGGCTGATGAGTTTGAAGAGGGCGTGAAGACGGAGCCTTCGGAGGTGCAGAGCATTTGGTTGGGGCATGATTATCTGAATATAATCTTGAAAGTAAAACAGCAAGGGAAACATCTTTTTCATTTTGTGGAGGATGAGGTTTCTGTGGATGAAGCGAACGGGCGTGCCAAAGTGCGGCTGACTTTGTTCCATGATGTGACCAGTGCCACGCAAGATTATAGCAAACGCGCTTATCTGTCTGTCCCCTTAAAGCAGTATATGATTGACGGTGTGCAGGGAGTGGATGTCTTTTTTAGTGTTTATACTTACTCCGGCCGCCTCAAAACCTATATTTTGGATGAAACAGGGCTCCATGTGGAGGAGGAGTGATTCTATTTCTATACATTATATATATAAGAGGATAGGCCATCGGAGTTTTGGCATATCCTCTTTTCTTTTTTAAAGGTTGTTGTGGTGGCAGGGATCGGCAATGGTCAGCTCAATACCCATCTCCTCTATGCGTAGGGCGGTGGAGGGGGGGATTTTGGAGTCGGTGATGATATGGTCGATGTCTTCCATATCGGCTATTTTGCTGAAGCCGCGCCGTCCGAACTTGGAGGAGTCTGCCAGCACAATTGTTTTTTGTGCGGTTTGCATCATCACGCGGTTGAGGCTTGCTTCCATCATATTGGTGGTGGTGATGCCGAAGTCGAGGTCAATGCCGTCCACACCGATGAATAATTTGCTGCACGAGAAGTCTGCCAGTATGTTTTCCGCATATTTCCCCACAACGGAGAGGCTGCTGTGCCGTAGAATTCCGCCAAGCTGGATGATGCATATGTTTTTCTCGCTTGCCAAGATGTTTGAGACCTCCATGGAAGCGGTGATGACGGTCAGCTCGTCTGCCGGAGCTATGCTGCGTGCAAGCGCGTGCATGGTTGTGCCCGACGCTATCAGGATGGAATCCTTGGGGGCGATGAGGTTGGCGGCTTTCATTCCTATCAGCCGCTTTTCCTCAACATATAATTTTTCTTTCTCGCTGACGTTCCGATTGTCGATATAAGGGTCTATCAGGATTGCCTTTCCATGATTCCGATACAGTTTCTTTTCTCTTTCGAGATCGGTCAAGTCCTTTCGTATCGTAACTGACGAAACGTTGAGATGCGTAGCTAAGTCTGTTACTAAAATAGAATCGTGTTGCATTAATAGCTCTAATATGAGAGCCTGCCTTTCTTCTTTTGTCATAATCGGTCTGGAAATTGTATTTTATGCGCTAATATACTTGAAAAAAAATAGTATAAAGAAACTCTCAATGCTAAGAAATGGTAAAACGTCCGTTTGGTAGTGCTTTCTTTTGAAATGTAAGCTGAATCGGGGCTTTTGGGGGAGAAACTTCTCGTTTGAAGAGTTTTTTTCTGGTTTTTAGCAAAAAAATAAAGAAAAAGTTTCGCTATTATAAAAATAGAATTTATATTTGTTGCGAAATGAAACCTGAGTTGTTTTGGTAAGAAAGAAAAGTGACTGTTGCATGGATCTTGAATCCTAAACAATATTAACTAATATTATAAGAGGCATGGTACTTAATAGCGGAACTAACGAATTTGATATCATTATTATTGGTGGAGGTGCAACCGGAGCCGGTACGGCAAGAGACTGTTCCTTGCGTGGAATGCGTGTCTTGCTTGTGGAGCGCTTCGATTTTGCCGCCGGTGCTACCGGGCGCAATCATGGATTGCTTCATAGTGGCGCCCGTTACGCGGTGACTGATAGAGAATCGGCCGCTGAATGTATTAAAGAGAATATGATTCTTCGGAAGATAGCACGTCATTGCGTGGAGGAAAACGGCGGTTTGTTTATCTCTCTTCCGGAAGATGATCTTTCCTATCAGAACCTGTTTGTGGAGTCCTGCCGGGCGGCAGGTATTAATGCCGAGACGATTGATCCGGCTGAGGCGAGGCTGATAGAGCCTTCTGTGAATCCTTCAATAATCGGTGCGGTGAAAGTTCCCGACGGCTCGATAGATCCTTTCAGGCTGACTTTGGCAAACGTCATCGACGCTAAAGCTCATGGTGCAAAAGTATTGGTATACCATGAAGTGACAGCTTTGATTCGGGAACAGGGAGCTATTGTGGGAGTCACCGTATTTAATCATAAAACAAAGACTGAACATAATTATTATGCACCTCTGACTATCAATGCGGGAGGTATCTGGGGACATGGCATTGCTGCAAAAGCAGGCATAAGGGTGGACATGTTCCCTGCGAAAGGCTCATTGTTGATTTTTGGGCATCGAATCAATAATGTTGTGCTGAATCGCTGCCGCAAGCCCGCCAATGCGGACATTCTCGTTCCGGGGGATACAATCTGTCTGATTGGAACGACTTCAAGTCGTGTGGGTTTTGACGAGGTGGATGATGTGAGGGTTACGTCGGAAGAAGTTGACCTGCTGTTGTCGGAAGGTGAAAAGCTGGCTCCTGCATTGGCAACAACCCGTATTCTGCGTGCATATGCCGGCGTTCGTCCGCTGGTGGCTGCCGACAATGATCCTTCCGGCCGTAACATCAGCCGCGGCATCGTATTGCTGGATCATGAGACACGTGACGGTGTGGCGGGTTTTGTAACTATTACCGGCGGCAAGTTGATGACTTACCGCTTGATGGCGGAGTGGGCTACGGATCTGGCCTGCAAGAAACTTGGTGTTGATAAGCCTTGTACTACCATGAATGAACCTCTTCCCGGTTCGCGAATGGAAGAAGGAGAGTCCAATGGCAGGCAGGTAGTGGCTGATCAGCCTAAACGTTCTTCGGTTGGGCGTCATGGTGAAATGGCTGCAAAGATTGCGTCGGAAAGCAAGTATGATAATAGTCTGGTTTGCGAGTGCGAAGATGTTACAGTGGGCGAGGTCAACTATGCGGTGAACGAGCTTGATGTGCACAACCTGATAGACTTGCGTCGTCGCACGCGTGTCGGTATGGGGACATGTCAGGGAGAACTTTGTGCTTGTCGTGCGGCAGGTTTGTTGGGCGAGGCGCATAATTGTTCGCAGAAGGCGAAAGATGATTTGGCTTCGTTCCTGAATGAACGTTGGAAAGGATTGTATCCTGTGGCGTGGGGCGAGGCGTTGCGCGAAAGCGAATATACCCAGTGGATATATAGCGGAGTTTGTGGAATGGAATAAAATGAATAAAGATGAAATTTGATGTTTTAATAATAGGCGGAGGACTTGCCGGCTTGACATGTGGAATCCGTTTGCAGAAGAACGGTGTGAAATGTGCTATTGTTTCCACCGGACAAAGTGCGTTGCACTTTTCTTCGGGTTCGTTTGATTTGCTTAATGAGCTTCCTGACGGTACGAAGGTGGATAATCCCATGGCTGCTGTTGGGAAAGTCAGTGCGAATCATCCTTATGCCAAATTGGGTAGCGAGTTTGCATATTATGTTCATGAGGCAAAGCAGCAGTTCCTTGATTTGGGGATTGAGGTGGCCGGTGATGCTGAACAGAACCATTTGCGCATAACCCCTATGGGCACATTGAAACCGACTTGGCTGACCTTCTCCGATTTTACGCCTTTCTCATCGGCAAGTGACATGGCCGGCAAGAAGATTCGGGTTGTCAATATAGCCGGATTCCTTGACTTCAATACGAAGTTTGTCGCTGACAGCTTTGAGAAGTATGGGGCAAAGTGCCAGATTTCTTCCATAAATCTTCCTGAACTGGAAAGACTGCGGATTAGTCCGACAGAAATGCGATCCACTAATATTGCCAGAGTTTTGGAGAATGAAAAAACGCTTGAGGCCTTGATAATGGAATTGGCAGGAACGGTTTCCGGTTTCGATGTGGTTGCTTTGCCTGCCGTATTCGGACTTTCGTCTGTGGCGCCGGTAAGGAGACTGAAAGAAGCGTTGAATATTCCGGTATGGCTGATACCGACAATGCCGCCGTCTGTTCCCGGTATTCGTGCACAGCAACAGCTCCGTCGTTCTTTTGAAGAACTGGGGGGAGTGTATATGCTGGGTGATACAGTGGTGAAAGCAGATTTTAAGGGCAACAAGGTGCAATCGGTATATTCCGTCAATCATGGGGATATTTCATTTGTGGCGGAAAACTTTGTTTTGGCTTCGGGAAGTTATTTCAGCAACGGATTGATTGCGCAACCCGATAAAGTTATCGAGCCGGTCTTCGGCAGTGATGTCGATTTTACTCCCGGACGTGACAGTTGGTATGACAAGTCGTTCTTCAATAAACAGAATTATATGACATTCGGCGTAGCTACCGATGAAAAGTTGCGGATAAAGATCAAGGGCGATGTACAACAGAATCTGTTTGCGGTCGGATCTGTTTTAGGCGGCTCCAATACAATACACGAGGGCTGCGGTGCAGGTGTTTCTATGCTTACGGCATTATATGTAGCGGATAACTTAATAAATGGATGAGATCATGAATATGCAGCAGAACAATATAAGCGAGAACAATTTTGAGCAATGCATAAAATGTACTGTTTGTACAGTGTATTGTCCGGTTATTCCGGTGAACCCCAAGTATCCCGGTCCGAAGCAAGCCGGTCCGGACGAGGAGCGCCTTCGCTTGAAAAGAGGTGAATATTTTGATGAGGCGCTGAAATATTGTTTGAATTGTAAACGTTGTGAAGTGGCTTGCCCGTCGAATGTGAAGATTGGAGACATCATTCAGCTGGCACGCATCAAATATAGCAAGAAAAAACCGGCATTGCGTGATATCATGTTGGCCAATACGGATTTCGTGGGCACTATGGCATCTGCTTTCGCTCCTGTGGTAAATGCCACATTGTCTTTGAAACCGGTGAAAATGGTGATGGATGGAGCGTTGAAGATAGATCATCGTCGTGTCTTTCCGAAATATTCTTCCCAGACATTCGAAAGTTGGTTCAAGAAGAATGTAATGGCTTTGCAAGAGAACTATAAGAAGCATGTGACTTTCTTCCATGGCTGTTACATCAATTATAATTTCCCCCAACTGGGTAAGGACATGGTGAGTGTGCTCAATGCGATAGGCTATGGAGTGCATTTGCTTGAAAAGGAGAAATGTTGCGGGGTGGCTTTGATTTCCAACGGCTTGATAAATCAAGCGCGTAAGCAGGCTGAGTCCAACCTCCGTTCCGTTCGTAAGTCTGTTCTGGAGGACAAGCGTCCTGTTATCGGAGCCTCGTCAACCTGTATTTTCACGATGCGCGATGAATATCCTCATTTACTTGGAATTGACAATGCAGATGTGCGCGACAGCATAGAGCTGGCCACCCGTTTTATTTTCCGTTTGCTTGAGGAAGGAAACGTAAAGTTGAAATTCCGGAATGATGTGAAGATGAAGATAGCCTATCATACGCCTTGCCATATGGAAAAATTGGGTTGGGCATATTATTCCATTGCTTTATTGCGCAGTATTCCCAATGTGGATCTTACCGTACTGAACTCCCAGTGTTGCGGAATTGCAGGCACATATGGGTTTAAAAAAGAAAACTACGAAACATCACAGGGAATAGGCGCTTCATTGTTTAACCAGATAGAAGAAGTGGCAGCGGATTTTGTGGCTACCGATTGTGAAACCTGCAAATGGCAGATTGAAATGTCTACTTCGGCAAAAGTAAAACACCCCATCTCGGTACTTGCGGAAGTTCTGGATTTAGAAGAAACCAGTAAATTGAATTGTAATAAATAATATTATCATTAAATCTTTGTACTATGTGGAATTTTTTGGCACCACCTGCTTACAAGCAGGAGTTACCGGCAGAGAAGATTGACTCTGTATATAAGAGTTATCGCTGGCAGGTCTTCTTAGGCATTTTTATTGGTTACGCAGGTTTTTATATTGTGCGTAAGAACTTTTCAATGGCTATCCCGGAACTTGGCCAGTTTGGTTTTGAAAAAGGAGAATTGAGCATCGTGCTTTCTATGAATGCGGTTGCTTATGCTTTGTCCAAGTTTTTAATGGGAAGCGTGTCCGATCGTAGCAATGCGCGTGTATTCCTACCATTAGGATTGGTTTTGGCGGCTGTTTCCATGATGTTTATGATTGTACCGGTACAATTTTTCGGTCCGGAACAAAAATCATTGGCTATCATTGTAATGGCTGTCCTGAATTTTTTGGTAGGTTGGTTCAACGGTATGGGATGGCCTCCTTGCGGACGGGTCATGACACACTGGTTTTCAGTGACCGAACGGGGAACAATGATGTCCATTTGGAACTGCGCCCATAACGTAGGCGGTGCGTTGGTAGGCCCAATGGCTGTTTATGGCGCACTGTGGTTTGGCTCTTGGTTCTATGGAGTTGATTCATCCCGTTACTTTCTCATCGGTACGTATGTTTTCCCGGCAGCGGTAGCTATCCTCGTGGCGTTGGTGGCATATTGCCTGATACGTGATACTCCTCAATCCTGCGGACTTCCTTCCATTGAGAAATACCGCAATGATTATCCTAAGAATTATAGCGAAAAACAGGAAGAAGTGCTGACGGCTAAAGAAATCTTCTTTAAGCATGTGTTCAACAACAAAATGCTTTGGTACATTGCTATTGCCAATGCCTTTGTCTATATGGTGCGTTACGGCTGCTTGGACTGGGCTCCGACGTTCCTGAAAGAGGCCCAGGGATATGATATCAAGCAAGCGGGGTGGGCATATTTTGCCTATGAGTTTGCGGCAATACCCGGAACACTGGTTTGCGGTTGGCTGAGTGATAAGGTATTTAAGGGCGGGCGTGCTATGACTACTATCATCTTTATGGCTATTGTAGCGGTATTTATCTTCCTCTATTGGCAGTGTTCCGACAACTATATGATTGTGACTTTGTCTCTGATTGCTATCGGTTTCTTTATCTATGGGCCGGTAATGTTGATTGGAGTTCAGGCGCTCGATCTTGCTCCTAAGAATGCTGCCGGTACGGCTGCCGGACTTACCGGGTTCTTCGGCTACTTCTTCGGGACGGCTATTCTGGCCAATGTAGTCCTCGGTTATGTAGCTGAAATGGCCGGTTGGGACTGGACTTTCATCTTGCTGCTCATCGCTTGTGCTTTGTCCATCCTATTGATGTCTTTCACTTATAAAGACGAAAAAGCATTACTTGCGGAAAGAAATAAGAAATAATCTTTTTAAGATAATATAGAATGATTTTAAACCAGTATTTACCTTAAAAATTAAACTATGTTGAAGAATCCAATCAGATTGAGCGCAACCTTATTAGGTATGGCTTTAGTAGCTTTCACTTCCTGTGAAGACCAAGATTTTACAGATGTGAATAATGATGCAACACGTGTTGAAGTAAACACAATCTCAGCCGAAATGGCAAAAGTACGCGACTATGTACCCGATTACGCTGTAATGGCTCATCGCGGTTCAACATTCTGGGCGCCGGAAGAAACGGAATCAGCATGGCGCTGGGCACGCGAAATGGGTGCGGATTATCTTGAATCCGATCTTCAGTGCACGAAGGACGGTGTGATCCTTGCGAACCATGATGACAATTTGAAACGTACCACTAACATTGAGAATGTGTATAGCGAACTTGTTCCGGCAACGCGTAAAGCCTTTTACATGCGTCATGGAATGAGCGAGGAAGAGGCAGAAAAATTGGTTGCCGCTGATAAGGCAAGTTTCCGTCCCTATTATGCGATGTCTTATATGTACGAAGAATTACTGGCTCTGGATGCCGGCAGTTGGTTCAATGAGACAAGTATTGAGCAAGCCCGCAAGTCATTTGCCGAAAAACATCAATATGTTTCCGCCCTTGAAGACCAGATTCGTTACGCCGAAGGCAAAATGCTGAAACGCGGTTCTGATGGTGAACGCATATACACTGTCACCGGCACTTGGGATCCGGACAAACCCCGGGATTGCTTGACATATAAATTTGAATATGTGGATGATCCGCAGGATACAGGTAACCGTCCGGGTATTTATATCGAGTTTAAGGAGTCCTGGCTGAATCCTTCGGACTTTGAAAAGCGTGTTTACAATAAATTGGACGAACTTGGTTGGAACATTATTACGAAACCTTGTGATGGAGAACCTTTCTATAAGAACAATAAAGTAAATGTAGGCAATACCAATGGTAAGGTGATTCTTCAGACATTCTCTCTTGAAAGTCTTCGCCGCACAGCAGACGAATTCCAGGGTAAAATACCTATGTGTTTCTTGTTGTGGGAAGGTAACGGCGCCACCGACTTGAAGTATGACACACCTCAGGGATATGCCTCTTTCATCAATCTTGGTTTGGAATATAAGGCTCACATTATCGGCCCTTGCATTGCGGGAGCTCCTAATAACTATCCGGAGATGAACGCCCCATGGCAGGCCTATCTGATCAAGAAATCCGGCATGTTGAATCATCCGTACTCATTCGACTCTTATGCGCAAATGGGTAAGTATTTCGGACAATACAACTGGGGAAATACTGTACAATATGACGATGTTCTGCATGGTATCTATGGTGACGGTCTGTTCACTAACCGTTCGGAAATGAGTCTGAAATATTTAATTGACAATGGTCTGCGCAAAGCGCCTGCTCCTCAAACGGTTCCGGATGCAGTTGAGACACTTGAAAGACTTGGTTATTAATTAATTTATTAACACTAATACAGATTATATTATATGAAAAAATATATTTTAATGCCGGTATTGGCTGCATTGTCACTGTCAGGATCGGTAATCCAAGCTCAGGACTTTGATAATAATCCGGTTGTTAATGTTAGCAACAGTAAGGAAAACTTGAACTTCACGATTGGTGCGCGTTTCATGATGGACGGTGCATACTATCATTCGGACTTCACTCCGGTAAAATCGGGAGCAGCCATTACTGATGCGCGTATCCGTACTTCAATGAGTTATGAAGACTGGTACTTCTATGCAGATTTTGATTTCTCCAAAGGTAAATTCTCACAGAAGAATATTTTCCTGCAATACTCGTTGGAAGGTGCAAAAGGTACTCACCGCTTTAAAGCCGGTTATTACAACAATCCGGTTTCAATGGCAAATAATACCAGCCGCGGAAGCCTGCACTTTATCTCCCGTTCGGCTGCAGCCAATGCTTTTTCGCCTTCTCGTGAGTTGGGTCTGAGCTATATTTTCTACAACGACCATTTCTTTGCAAATCAGGGTGTATTTGCCGAAAACAAATACAACGATCAGCCGTCAGGCTATCAGGGCATGTCATTGGGTGGCCGTTGGGTATGGCGTCCCATCAATAATGATGACAGGACATTCCACTTAGGAGCTGCTTTCCGTTATGCTAATATTGCTACCGGTACAGTAGAGAACAATGTCCTGAAAACCGAGCTGGATATGGGATCTTCATTGGAAACTTACGTAGACGCTACTCAGGATTTCTTATCAGCCAAGTTGCCATGGGCAAAAAATGTGTACGATGTGGGTGCTGAGTTCTTGTATAAGACAGATGACTTTTTTGCCCGCGGCGAATACATGTACAAACATGTGACGAAAAAACGTGATGACCAGGCTTTGTTCGAAGCTAATCTGGGGTCTATTGACTCTTGGGGCTCGCTTGAGTCATGGCAGAAAGGTAATCCGCTTGGTGACAATTCTTTCCATGGGGCTTATATTGAAGCCGGTTATAAGATCTTCGGCGATCCGTATCAATATAGCAATTCCGATGCTTTGTTGAAGGGGTTGAACGGTAGAGCGCTTGAGGTGGTGGCTCGTTATAGTTATACAGGCTTGAACGATCTCGTTGAGGGTGAGAAATATGTTCCCGGCCGCGATCAATATTATCCTAACGGTGTATTGGCAGACTATCCCGCCACTTCATTGAGCATTGGCGGCGGTAATATGCACTCGGCAACTTTAGGCGTAAACTACTCTTTCAACAAGTTCGCCCAAGTAATGTTGAGCTATACTTACAATCGTCTTGATCGCGATAAGTTCCAGTACGACAAGAACTTCCATGTGCTTCAGGCGCGTCTGATGTTCCAATTCTAATTGTGTGCATTTGTTTATAATAATGGTTAGTGAGCCTCTGTAACAGAGGTAACAAAAGAAAAGGGGATACTGTCACAGTGGTATCCTCTTTTTGTTGTATAGTGGAGGCAGCACAGATATTTCCCGAGATATTTGGTACTAAAAACGAAAAAGTCATAACTTTGATTGCATTTTCAATTCTGATTAAAAAGAGTAAACTTATGAAAGCATTTCTTGCAGGCATTTGTCTGTTTTTTGCCACCCTCGTTTCTTGCCAGCAGAAGGGAGAAGGTTTTACATCTGTTTCGGCAGATGAGTTTGCGACATTGATTGCTGATCCCGAAATTCAGCGATTGGATGTGCGTACGGTTGCCGAGTATTCGGAAGAGCACATCCCCGGCAGTATCAATATCAATGTGCTGGATGAGCAGTTTGCTGTTGTGGCGGATTCCACACTCCGGAAAGATGCACCGGTAGCTCTTTATTGCCGTAGCGGAAAACGCAGCAAGAAGGCTGCGGCTATCCTAAGCAAAAAGGGATATACGGTTTATGAACTCGATAAGGGGTTCACCGGCTGGAAACAAGCAGGAAAGGAAACTGAGAAATAGGCTGTTCCTTGTTTTGATACTCTTGATACCGGATGCTTAGCCGTTAAGGGTATCGATTGAAGCGTTGTTTTTTCTTTGGACAATATTATAATCCGGCAGGACAAAAACAATATCAAAAAATACTTATTACCAATATTGATGGACGATATTAATGGCTCTTTGTTTTATAACTGACTACATTTGTTCACCCAAATAATTCTAAATGAAAACAAAGAATTACATTAAATTGTGTACCATGAAAATAAGTATTAATTGTATATTAATTAAATGCCCTGATAAAATGAAGATTATATTTGCTGTAATTGGGATATTATGCATGGGACTGATGTCTGTGCATGCCAATAACCCGTTGAGACAATCGCCTTATCCGCAAAAGGATAATATCATATATTTGAACCCGGCTCCTTTATTGGTGCCGTTGAGCATGAAGCAGTCGGATTATTTGCAGTTTAACCTCTCGCAAGATAAGAACTTCAAAGGAGACAACGATATTCTCTCCAAACCTGTACCCTGGTGCATGTTCAATGCCCATAAGGTACTGAATACAGGTGTGTGGTACTGGCGTTTCCGTTCGGTCAGCAAGGCCGGTGAAGAAATGCCTTGGAGTGAGACGTATAGTTTTACAGTAGAAGAGACTACTCCGCAGTTTGCAACACCTCCGTTTGAGGTACTTTTGAAGAACCTTCCTAAGGACTATCCGCGTATTTATTGCTTTTTGAACGGGCACTTGGCGGATGCCCGGAAGAAGGTGCGTACTCATCCGGAGTTTGAAGTGATGGTTGATGATGCACGTACTGCGCTTGCTATGGATTTCAGTACCGATACGCAACCTTATAAACATGTCTTTGCCATGTCTGAGAATTTTGATAAGCTGAATACTGCCTATCAAATGTTGCAGTATGACGTTTATGCAGATAAGATGATGGCGAATGTACGTTGCCTTCTTAAGCAAGAACCGACTAAGGACTTTATCGACAATGATTTCAAGGCAGGAGAGCTGGTCTATCTGCTAGCAGCTACTTATGAGAATTTTTATGAGCGCTTTACGGAGCAAGAGCATAAGCAGATAGAAAAGATTATAATGGGGGTTCTTGGCTTTTATTATAACGGCCGGCTCTTAGGGCGTGAGGAGAATATGTTTTTCGATGAACATATCTGGCAGTTTGAAATACGCCGTTTCCTGCAAGCTTCATTGGTGCTGTATGACAAATATCCTGCTGCAAAAGAATATTTGGAGTATTACTATGAACTTTGGAATACGCGAGGACCGGGCACAGGTTTTAATCGTGACGGTGCATGGCACAATGGAGCCAACTATTTCAGCGCAAATGCAGTCAGCTTGTGCTATCTTCCCACTTTGTTCGGTTATCTCACAGGGACTGACTTTCTGCAGCATCCTTGGTATAAGAATGGGGGAATAGGGGTGGCATATACTTGGCTGCCCGGCTCTTTGAGTGCAGGTTTTGGCGACGGGCATGAAAAACGAAATGGTAAACCTTTACGCATCCGGAGCGCTTTTGCCGATTTCCTGGCCCGTACTACCGGTGACCCGTATGCAGCCTGGTATTCTGCTGTCAACAACCGCTATGATACCGAGTTTGAAACCCGTCTCTACCGTCTCGCATCCGCCAAGCAGCGCCCGGCCAATTGTGAACTTCCGGCGGATGCGCCGAAAGCTGTATGGTTTAGGGACTGTGGCGAAATGATAGCCAACAGTAATTTGAGGGATTTGAAAAAGAATATCAGCCTGAGTTTTCGTTCCAGTCCTTTCGGTTCGGGCAATCATACCCATTCCAATCAGAATGCTTTCAATCTGCATTATGGTGGGGAAGCGGTTTTCCATGCAGTGGGGCATTATATGAACTTCTGCGATCCGCATAATCTGCTGTCCTATCGCAATACACGTGCCCATAACACCATGCTTATAAACGGTATCGGTCAGCCTTTTACACCCGATGCCTATGGATACATTGTGCGTATGTTCAATGGGGATAACATCTCTTATGCTTTGGGGGACGCTTCAACGGCATATTGTGGCATCAGTAATATCCGTTTGTGGAAAAGAAGTTTTGAGAAGTATCATCTGACACAAACGCCCGAAAACGGTTTCGGTGAGACTCCTTTGAAGAAGTACCGTAGACACATTTTCCTGTTGCACCCCAATAAAGTCGTTATTTATGACGAACTGGAGGCAAATGAGAAAGTGCGTTGGGACTGGTTGCTGCATAGTCCTGTGAAATTTGATATAAATCCTACCGCATCCATACTCACGACAGTGAACAAAGAGAAGGGGTTTAGTTCCGTTGTCCAATTGTTTTGTGAACAGGAAGCTGCTATCACCCAAACTGATAAATATGCTGCTCCTCCGAATCATGCTGATGCCCAGCGTGGTGAGGACTTTACCGATCCCTGGTCACTTACTGCAAGTTTCGGGCCGAGCAGGAATAATCGTATACTTACCATTATTCAGGTTGAAGCCGATGGCAGGCAGGCTGTGCAGATAATGAGAGAGGGCAATACTTTCCGATGCGGCGAATGGGTTATTGAAGCCGAATTGAATGCTAAACGTCCGGGCAGATTGTATATCCGTAACAGCCGGAACAATGCTGTGTTCAGCTATGGGGATAAGAAACCGGAAATAAACGGAGAACTCTATTCATGTAAAGAGAAAGATGCTTCTGTTTTGTTCGACTGTGTCAACGGGGAATGGACGGTTCAGGAAATGGGCGACCAAAGAGTGCAAACGATGGGAAAGTGGTAGATCTCTTGTGGCTTGTTACTTCATGGGGTTGTATCAAAATGAGATTCAGCTGAATTTCATTTTGATACAACCCCATGAAATATAAGGCATAATAAGGTTTTATACCATATATGAGTGCGTCTTTATAAGCTTTCTATCAGACGTTTCAGTACCACTGTTGCAGAAATCTCCCGGTTGGCAGCTTCCGGTATTACGATAGATTGCGGACTTTCAATCACATCATCCGTTACAATCATATTGCGGCGTACCGGCAGGCAGTGCATGAAATAGGCATTGTTGGTTACTGCCATTTGGCGGTCGCTTACGGTCCAGTCGCGGTCTTTGCTCAGGATTTGTCCGTAGTTGTCACCGGTGTAGGCAGCCCAGTTCTTGGCATATACAAAGTCTGCACCTTCAAAAGCTTTCATCTGGTCGTATTCCACGCGGGCATTACCCACAAACTTAGGATCGAGTTCATAACCTTCGGGGTGGGTAATGACGAATTCGTAGTCCGTCGCATTCATCCACTCGGCAAAAGAGTTGGGAACAGCCTGCGGCAACGGGCGCGGGTGCGGAGCCCATGTCATTACGACTTTGGGACGCGCCGTTTTCTTGTATTCCTCAATTGTGATGAGGTCTGCAAAGCTTTGCAGCGGATGGCGTGTGGCAGCTTCCATTGAGAATACCGGACGGCCGGAGTACTTTATGAACTGATTCAGTATCACTTCGTTGTAATCGTATTCGCGGTTTTCAAAACGGGCAAAGGAACGCACTCCGATAATATCGCAGTAACAACCCATTACGGGAATGGCCTCCAGCAGATGTTCCGGTTTGTCACCGTCCATGATGACGCCGCGCTCTGTTTCCAGTTTCCAGGCTCCTTGATTGATGTCCAATACAATGACATTCATGCCCAAATTGAGGGCGGCTTTTTGAGTGCTGAGACGGGTGCGCAGACTTGAGTTGAAGAATATCATCATCAATGTCTTGTTACGTCCCAGCTCTACATATTTGAAACGGTCTTTTTTGATTTCGAATGCTTCGTCAAGTGCAGTTCTCAGGTTACCGATGTCCTGCACGCAAGTAAACTTCTTCATACTTTTCTAATGATTAGTGGTTAGTGGTTAATGATTAGCGATTAGCGGTTAGTGATTAGTTAACCATTAATCACTAATTTCTTATCTGTCCTTCTCCTTCAATTATCCATTTATATGTGGTAATTTCTTCTAAAGCCATTGGTCCGCGTGCATGTAGCTTTTGTGTGCTGATGCCAATCTCCGCACCCAATCCGAACTGTGCTCCGTCTGTAAAGGAAGTCGGGGCATTGACGTAGACGCAGGCCGCATCCACTTCGCGGCAGAACCAGTCGGCATGGCCTTTGTCTTCGGTCACGATACATTCACTGTGCTTGGAGCCATATTGCTGTATGTGCGCTATGGCGCTATCTATACCTTCAACGACTTTCACTGCCATTTTATAGTCTAAGAATTCCGTACCGAAGTCTTCTTCCGTAGCTTCTTTCAGCAATTGGGCCGGATAGTGTCCTTGTAGAGAGGCGTATGCAAACGTATCTGCATAGATAATTACGTTGTTTTCCTGCAACGGTGCACAGAGGGCGGGCAGGTCTTTCATGCGGTCGGCGTCTACGAGCAGGCAGTCCAATGCATTGCATACACTGACGCGACGGGTCTTGGCGTTGTTGATAATGGCAGCTCCCATCTCTACATCTCCGTAACGGTCAAAGAATGTATGGCAGATGCCGGCGCCGGTTTCTATCACCGGAATGGTGGCATTCTGGCGGACAAAGTTGATGAGGTTGCTGCTGCCGCGCGGAATGATTAGATCTACATAACCGTTGGCATGGAGCAATTCGGTGGTGGCTTCGCGGTCGGAAGGGAGCAGTTCCACGATGTGCAGGTCTGTTTCAAACTGTTTCAGCACATCATGTATCACACTGATAATGGCGCGGTTGGAACAGTCGGCATCGCTTCCGCCTTTCAATATGCAGGCGTTGCCGCTTTTCAGGCAGAGCGAGAACACGTCGAAACTAACGTTGGGACGTGCTTCGTAGATGATGCCGATTACTCCGAAGGGGACGCTCACCCGCTTTATTTTCAATCCGTTGGGCATTACTCCCTGTTTTTGTACGCGTCCTACCGGTGAGGGTAACTTGGCTACTTTACGGATATCGGTTGCGATTCCTTTCAGACGCTCGGGTGTGAGCATCAGGCGGTCGTACTTCGGATTGGAAGTATCCATGCGGTTCAAGTCTTTCCGGTTTTCGGCAAGGATAAAATCGGTTCTCTCCTCGGCTGCATCTGCAACTGCCAGCAGTATCTGGTTGATCTTTTCGTCGTTCAGCGCCAATAGTTTGCGACTGGCATACTGTACGGCGGCAAAAGTTTTGCTTAAATTCATTTTTCTTTGAAGTTTATAATTGTTTCTTTCGCAAATGTAGTGATAATATTAATAAGTAGTGCATTAAAAGACAGGCATAAGTGTACCAATTTACTACCGCACTTTGGTACAGGATGTACCAACGGTTGGTACGCGGAATATCACAGGTTGGTATATGAAATGCCTCCCGGAAGGATGCAGATGTCAAAGCGTGCCGCTTTCTTTCGGCTTATTCTATATAGAGATAGTCGTAGTGCACTACGGGTTTCTTGCCATGTTTCCCCATGGCTTCACGCGCTTGTTCGGAGTTGCAATTGGCTTTGCCCACACCCACTGCATTTCCTGTATGGTCAATGATGCGCACAATGTCGTCTTTCTCAAATCCGCCCCGTACATCGGTGATGCCTATGGGGAGGATGCTGACTGCCTTGTCGGAAGCCAATATCTTGGTGGCGCATTCGTTGATGTGCAGTTCGCCTTTGGCGAAACCTTCGCTGTGGGCTATCCATTTCTTGACGCTGGATACGGGTTCGGGAGAGGGGATGAAACGGGTGTATTTCAATTCCTCGTTCTTCATTCTTAATTCCTCATTTCTCAGGATGTCTGTAAGTATATTGTCTCGCTTGCCGTTGGCAATGATGACGGTGATGCCCTCATCGGCCACTTTACGGGCGATGTTGGTCTTGGTGAGCATGCCGCCACGTCCGAAACTGGATTTAGATGTCTGTATGTAAGAGGAGAGATCTTTGCCATGTTCTATCTCGCGGATGACTTCCGATGCAGGGTCGGCAGGCGATCCGTTATAGATGCCGTCTATGTTGCTTAGGATAATCAGGGCTTGGACATCCATCATGGAGGCTATCAGTCCGGAGAGTTCGTCGTTATCGGTGAACATCAGTTCGCTGACGGAGATTGTGTCGTTCTCGTTGACAATGGGAATTACTCCGTTTTCCAGCATGACGGTCATGCAGTTCTTTTGGTTGAGGTAGTGGCGGCGGGTACCGAAATTCTCTTTCATGGTGAGTACTTGCCCTACGGGGATGCCATGCTCGCGGAATAATTCGTAGTAGCGGTTGATAAGTTTAGCCTGCCCTACGGCTGAAAACAGCTGGCGTTGGTCTACGCTGTCCAGCTTTTTCGTAGGGTGTATCTCGCTCCGGCCGGATGCTACGGCACCGGAAGAAACAAGGATGATTTCCACACCTGCTTTGTGCAGCCCGGCTATTTGGTCTACAAGGGCGGACATACGCGTTACGTCCAATGTGCCGTCACGACGTGTCAATACATTGCTGCCTATCTTGACAGCAATTCTCGTTAGTTGTTGCTCCATATTTGTGTTCTTTCCCTATGTAGGGAGGTTTAATCTCCCTCTTCCTTTTTTTCGTATGCACGAACAACCTCCATGGCTGTTTCGTAGTTTGCTTCATTTACGAGTACAGCTACATCTATTGCTGTATCGGGTAGGACAACGTTTACTACCATCCCGTCTTTCAAGGTTGACTCAATGTCATTGTTCCCTAACAGGCTTTTTACAAGTTGGGCTTCCCAAAGTGATCCTTTGAATACTTCGATGAGCTTGCTTTTATCTTCTTCTTTCATAATGGTATGAATTTAGAGTTCTTGTTTCACAAATATAACAAGTTTTTTTGACTTAATGTTTAATATCCTGTAATTTGTAGCTATAACTCGATGCGGCGTACCGTTATTGCTTCGTTCAGGAAGATAGATGCCGACTCGATGAATTTTTCTTCCGCCTCTGTGGTGTAATAGGTGCATTTGCCGCCTCGCGTACATTTGATATCTATTTCGGGGTGGCGGTGGAGATAGTCCTTCAAGCTGTCCGCTACTAATTGTCCTTGTGATACGATGGTGATGCCGGTCGGCATATACTGTTGTATCTTAGGCAGGAGTATCGGGTAGTGGGTGCAGCCTAGAATTGCGGTGTCTATTTCCCGGTCTTTGGCAAGAAGTTCATTTATGTATTTGCGGATGAAATAATCCGTTCCGTCACCCTGCGCTTCGTTGTTTTCTACGAGTGATACCCATAATGGACAGGCTTCTCCGCTGACTTTGATATCGGGGAAAAGTTTGCGGATCTCAAGCGGATAGGATTCGGATTTGATAGTGCCGCTTGTGGCGAGCACTCCGACGTGGCGGCTGCGGGTGATATTGCCGATACATTCCACAGTGGGGCGGATAACGCCCAACACGCGGCGTGCGGAGTCGAGGTGCGGCAGGTCGTTTATCTGTATGCTGCGTAGAGCCTTGGCGGATGCAGTATTGCAAGCAAGGATTACAAGGTGGCATCCCATTTCGAACAGTCGGGTAACAGCTTGCAATGTGAAAGCGTAAACAACTTCAAACGAGCGTGTGCCGTAAGGAGCGCGGGCATTGTCTCCCAAATAGATATAATCGTATTCTGGTAGTATTTCCCGTATCTTGCTCAAGATCGTGAGACCGCCGTATCCGGAATCGAATACGCCGATGGGGCCGGGGCTGGAGGGGAGTTTCTGTTTCATACAATCTTTCTGGCGCTAAGTGTAGTGTGCAGCAAAGATAATGTAATTTGCGGGGATAGAGTGTGGATTGTGCATAATTTTGTAAAAGATGCCGGAATGTAAAAAAGCCGGACTGTTGGACAGTCTGGCTTTTTTCTGTGATTGCCTCATTTAGAGGTATACGGTTTACCGATGTTATTTGATGCCGAGTTGCGTTTTTACTTTGGCGGTAACATCTATGCTCTGCGTTCCTACATAGGGTATCGGAGTACGGGCCAAGTCGAATATATATACAACACCTTCAGCTTTACCTACCGCTTGGATAGCTTCATCCAGTTTCTTATAGATAGGTGTCATAGCATCTTGCTGTGCTTTTTGCATGGACTGATAGGCTTCTTGCTGGAACTGTTCCTGGCGTTGTGCCATGTCCTGCAATTCTTTCTGACGTCTTTCTGCGATGTTTTTGGGCAGTGAGTCAGCTTGTGCTAAGAATTCTTGATACTTTTTATTGAACTCTTCCTGAGTGCGTTGCATTTCTGTTTGGTACTCTTTAGACATAGCATCCAGGTCGGCTTGAGCTTTTGTGTATTCCGGCATGGTGATGATAACTTCTTGGGAGTTCATGTGAGCGAATTTAGTTTGCGCCATGGCTCCCAGAGGGAGGGCAAACATAACTACGAGCAGTGCGATTTTTTTAAGCATAATATTTATATTTATTTTGATTATTATTCGTTATATGGGATGCAAATGTATGAAATTAATTTGAATATCCTAATTTTGCAAGCACTTCATTGCTTATATCGATACTTGGAGAAGCGAAAATTATGCTTGATGCGGATGCACGGTCCACCACTACGGCGTAGCCTTTTTGTGTGGAGATAGCCTTTACCGCTTCGTAGATTTCATCTTGAATGGGCTGCATTAAGGCTTCGCGCTTTTTGATGAGTTCGCCTTCGGGACCGAAGTATTTACGGCGTAATTCCGCTGCTGATTTTTCTTTGGCAACAATCTCTTCTTCTTTCTTTGACTTCTGTGCGTCGGAAAGGGTCTTAATAGATGCCTGATAGCTATCATACAGACCTTTGGCTTCTTTGCCCAGCTTTTCAACCTCACTTTGCCATTGCCTGCTAGCTTGATCCAATTCTTCAGTTGCACTTTGGTAGGCAGGGATATTCTTCAGGATGTACTCCATGTCAATCAGGGCAAACTTCTGTGCATTGGCTGTCATGCCTATGGCAAACAGCAGAAACATGCTTAATAAACTCTTTCTCATAACGTTCTGGTTTTAGTTAAACAAAATTAGAACTCTTGTCCTAAGATGAAGTGGAACTGGCTGCCGCCGTAATCACTTCTTCCGAATACTTTGTCGAAACCGTAAGCCCAGTCAATACCCATCATACCAATCATAGGAAGGAAGATACGGACACCGACACCGGCAGAACGTTTCAAATCAAACGGGTTGAACTTGTTTACGTCTTGCCAAGCATTACCGGCTTCAACAAAAGTCAACGCATAAATACTGGTACTTGTTTCCAGCATCAGCGGATATCTTAATTCCAGGCCGAGACGTGTGTATGCATAGCCTTCGTATCCATAAGGAGTAAGAGAGCTGTTTTCATATCCACGCAAGGCAACACTTTCGGTTGCGTAGCTGGAATATCCTGTCATACCGTCTCCACCCACGTCAAAGGTTTCAAACGGAGATTTCTTATATTTGTTGTAGTGCCCTAACAAACCGAACTCTACACGTCCCATCAATACCGGAGTGCGTTTTACTGCTATCGGGTCCATTAACGGGATGTATATTTTGGATTTGAATTTCCACTTGTGGTATTCTATCCACTTATGCATCTTGTTCATGTCGTCCTGATTGCTGGTACTGTACTTGCTGTAATCCGTACCGTCAAACAAAGAGTAGGGCGGCGTCAGTTGTGCCGATAGCGAGAACTCCGAACCTTGACGCGGATAAATAGGATTGTCGATAGAACTACGTGATAGCGTGAGGTTTATACTCAAGTTATTACATTTGCCGTTGGTGACAGGGAAATACTGCCAGTCGCTCAGGATATAACGCTGATAAGACAATTCTGCTGTAAATTGGAAGTAGTCATCCGGCCATTTCAGACGTTTACCGAACATTACTGCCAATCCCCACATCTGAATGGATTTGTCAGGATCGTAATAGTTCTCGTAATTGTTGTAGTTACCATAGTTATACATGCCATAACCGTACATGCCGCTATAATAGCTGTTGTAATAGCTATTCATGTATGCGTCATTGTAGTAGCGGCTACTAATGTCTGTCTGACGGGAGTAGAATGCAGATACGGAGAAAGCATTCGGACGTTTGCCACCAAACCAGGGATCATAGAATGATACGCTGTATGATTGGTAATATTTGGCATTGGTCTGTCCGCTGATTGTCAATGTCTGTCCGTCGCCTTGTGGCAGGATACCACGATAATTTTCTCCCGGATGCAAGAGGTTGGCAACAGAGAAGTTTGTGAACTTCAGGCTCAGTTTACCGATAATACCTGTTTGCCCCCAACCGGCAGAGAATTCTACTTGGTCGTTTGCTTTGGAGATGAGGTCATAGCCGATGTCTACTGTGCCGTCCTCCGGTTTGGGTTGAATGTCCGGTTGGATTTGTTCGGGGTCGAAGTGTCCCATTTGCTGGATTTCACGCATGGAACGCATCAAGTCCTCACGACTGAATAATTGACCCGGGCGGGTGCGTAACTCACGACGGACTACATTTTCATATAAACGGTCGTTACCATTGATGCTGATTTTGTTGATAGTAGCCTGCCGACCTTCAAAAATACGCATTTCCAAATCAATGGAGTCACCTACGATGTTTACTTCCACCGGGTCGAGCGAATAGAACAGATAACCATTATTGTAATAAAGGTTGCCGATTGCATCTTCGTCCGTACTGGTGCGCTCTTCCAGCAGTTTCTGGTTGTAGACATCTCCTTTCTTCATGCGCAACAAGAAGTTCAACTGTTCGGAAGGATAAAGGGTGTTACCAACCCACGTTACATTACGCAAATAGTATTTCTGGCCTTCTTCAATTTCCATTGAAATATCTACCGTACGTTCATCATAGGGCTTGATGCTGTCTGTCACAATCATGGCATCACGATAACCTAGTTCGTTATATTTGTCTATAATGAGCTGTTTATCGGCTTCATAGTTCTCCTCCACGAATTTCTTTGTGCGGAAGAGGTTGAGAAGTTTGCCCTTCTCGTTGGTTTTCTTCATCACACGTTTCAGTTTCTTGGTGGTGATGGCTTGGTTACCGGTAATCGTGATTTTATGTACTTTTACTTTCTCTTTCTTGTCGATGTTAATATCGACCAAGACTTGATTGGCATTATTGGGATCATCTTTTTGGGTAATGATCACATCGGCATTTTTGAACCCCTTATCATCAAAATAACGTTTGATCAGTGTTTTGGCACGATCTATTAAGTTAGGAGTTACTTGGTTTCCTTTTATCAGTCCTACTCTGGCCTCTAAGTCTTCACGCTCTGATTTCTTCACGCCATGATAGCGGATGTCGGACACGCGGGGACGCATGGTCAAGTGGATTGTGAGCCAAATCTGATCGCCTTCAATCTTGTCTGCCGTAATTTGTACATCCGAAAAAAGGCCATGTCGCCAATAGCGTTTACATGCTTGCGTTATTTCATCACCGGGTACGGTAATCGTTTGGCCTTTGGATAATCCGGATAAACCAATGATTACATAATCTTCATAATTCTTGGCTCCTACTACCTTTATATCTGCTATTTCATACTTTTTGGGTGTTCCCGAATAAAGGATAACCGGCTTTTCGGCCCCATCAGTATTGCTTGTGTTCTGTGCCGCGCTGGTCAGTACACAGCTAAAGAGGCAGATAATTGTTACGAGTATGGAGAAAATACGATAGTACATCTTTTTATTTACTATTTTACAATTTACTATTTACTATTTGTGTTTGTTCGGTCAACTGATTTGTTCACTGGTTTTTCCGAACCTGCGCTCACGCTTCTGATAGTCGTAAATGGCTTTGTGAAGTGCCTCTTCACGAAAGTCCGGCCAATAGGTGTCGCAGAAATAAAGTTCCGAGTAAGCACATTGCCAAAGCAGGTAGTTACTTAGGCGAACTTCTCCACCCGTACGTATCAATAGATCCGGATCGGGCATAAAGTTGGTGGTAAGGTGCTGGGAGAACAGGTGGCTATCAATCCGGTCGGGAGCTAATTCGCCTTTTTGCACTAAGATTGCAATCTGGCGGGCCGCTTCTGTTATCTCCCAATGAGATGAGTAGCTGATTGCCAGCACTAAGGACATTCCCGTATTATTTGCGGTATGTGCCACACAGGTTTCCAAACGTTCCCGTACATTGTCGGGTAGCTTGGTTAAGTCTCCTATAATTCGGAAACTGATATTATTCTTCATGAATGTTTCTTCCTCGATAGAGTCGAAAAGAAGTGCCATCAGTGCGGCGACTTCGTTAGAAGGACGATTCCAATTTTCGGTGGAGAACGTATATAAAGTCAGATATTTGATGCCTAATTTTGACGCTTCTTCTGCAATGATATGCACAGTCTCAGCACCGGCTTGGTGTCCGTAACTGCGTTCTTGTCCACGCAGTTTTGCCCAACGCCCGTTGCCGTCCATGATGATTGCCACGTGCTGTGGAATTCGGCTTAAATCAAGTTCTTCTGTATTCAGCATCTTTCTATACTTACATCTCTTGTCTTGGTTACTATTATTCGTCTTATACCTTATATAATAAAGACAACAATAACATAATAGGTTTATGGTATAGCCGGCATCAGCTTATTAAGATGTCCGCGCCAAACAGCATTTGTCTTTCCGTCGCCACCAAATATTACCCATATATAAGGACTGTCAACAACAATGGAGTAAGGGGCGGTTATGTCTGCCATATCTTTGTCCAATAAGAACTTCTTTTCTGTTTTACGCCAAGATATGCCGTCTACTGAAGAGTAGATAACATTTAGTCTGTTGGCTTCTTCACTTCCGAATATATAGAATATATTTCCGTAATTCATCACAACCGGATTTTTCAATGCCGGGCAGAATGCATCATATGCCGTATTATCAAGTGGGAACCAATTCCTGCCATCGTTAGAGACCCAGGGAACCGTTTGTGATAGGTCGCTGTTTGAGGTAGTACCTACCATTATAGTCTGCAGCTGATAGTTTGTTTCAAAGTTGGCGGAGTAGATATTGGCTGTCGGATGATAATTTGTATCGTCAAATTGACCGCTATTTTGGCTTTCTCCATTGTCGCTGGTAGAGTAAACTCCGTTATCGGTAATAACGGTAAGCGTATTCGGAAAACCTGCCACTAATGCCTGAACATCACTTCCTAATTTAGGTACGATCTCCCATTGAATGCCGTCTTGTGAGGTAAAGACTTGCTTGTTTTCTGTAACAATGTAGAGTTGCTCTCGGGATGTGGTGCTTGTAGCTCCTTCTTCATATTTCACGTTGACAAGTGTTGCCAGCTTGGCATCAGTCGGAAAATCTATATAGGCATCAGCTGTTTCCCATCCGTATTCACTTGGCTTTGTAGAAGTCTTATAAGCAGCATTTTGTGTAAATACCCATAAGTCGTTATTGAACAATATTGCTTTTTGACCTTTTACAGAAAGTATCCCAGGGAGGGCAGATGCCATACGATCCCAAACTAAAGAGTCAGGATCCTGTTTATGTCTCCTGATTTTGAGGGTATACTCTCGAACTGTGCTGAGGTCCGGTGCATGCACCTTAAATTTTATGCCATCGTTGTTGTTGACTGCTCCAGTCAAGTCTACTGAGTCGGTTTGGACAAATACAGTGTCATTAAGTCCGGCAGTTATCCAACCGCTTACGAGGAAAGTGTCAATTAATATGCGATCAATAATGGTATCTGCTCCAACAGGCAATGAGTCTTGGTTGTAAATCTCTTTGTGCAGTTGGTCTATTGTGAATTTATAATGCTTGCCATATATCGTGTCAAGGGCAAATGCATGTACCGTCGCGTCAGAACTTAATTCGATTGTATTATCATCAGAGTCAAGGCACGAACTTATTGCGATTGATACAAAAATGAAACTTGCAATTATTGCTAAAAACTTTATTCTCATTTTAAAAGATAGTGTTTATTTACAAGTTGCAAAAATAGGAACATTTTTTTCTATAAACAGCTTTATCGGCAAGTTTTATATAAAATTATAGATAATATGGCTGTTTTTCTCGATTAAAAAGCCCTCGAATAAGGCTGTTAGCCTAATCTTGTGGCGATGTAATGCCGAAAATTTCTTCCGAAATATTGTTCATTGACATAAGGTATTTTATTGCCTATTTCAGGTGCTTTAACACCGGAGAATAATTTTAGAGGGCTTTCTTCCACGAAAATCTCGTCCCATAGCTCTGCATTAATGAAAGATTGTAATAAGTAGCTTCCTCCTTCTACCAGTAATGATTGCAGTCCTTGCGCATACAGATGTTGCATGATTTGGGGCAATATATTCTGTTGAAAGTCAATAACGATGTATTCAGTGTTAGGGAATGCTGCATGCGGCTGTCCCGTAAAAACAAGTGTGCGGATACTGTCATCGAACAGATGTAAGGAAGGTGAGAGGCGTTGCTGCCTGTCTATAACAATCCGTACGGGAGATTGACCTTGCCAGTTGCGTACTGTCAGACTGGGATTGTCCAATTCTGCTGTGTGTGTGCTCACCATGATCGCGCTGTGTTCTGCCCGTCTTTTGTGTACAAGCATGGAGGTCAGAGGAGTGGATAGAATAACCGGTTTTCCGTCCTTTCGGCATTTGTCGATGTGCTTATCGGCAGACTCAGCCCATTTCAACGTGATGTAGGGCCGGTGCAAAGAGTGGAATGTGACAAAACGCCGGATTAAGTTTTTGCAATCTTCTTCCAGTACTCCGACGATGACTTCACGTCCTGCATCTTTCAATTTTTGAATACCTCGTCCTGCTACTTTAGCAAAGGGATCTTGGCAGCCGATTACAATACGGGGGATTTGTTTCTCGATAATCAGATCGGTGCAAGGCGGTGTCTTACCATAATGGGCGCAAGGCTCCAGACTGACATAAATGGTGGAGCGTTTCAGTAAAGAGGGCTCTTTTACAGAGCGAATCGCGTTAACTTCGGCATGCGCTTCACCACAGCGTATATGATAGCCTTCGCCTATAATTTTCCCGTCGCACACAATTACTGCGCCTACCATTGGATTGGGAGCAGTGTTGCATAAACCGTTTTGGGCTAACTGAATACAACGGCGCATATATTTTTCTTCTTCCATACTTTGTATTACTCTTAAAGTTCTACTATTTTTGCAGCTTGAATGCCGAATGTTATGAATGTTTCCGTCTCTTATATTCGTCGTGCTTTGCAGGAGAGTTACTCTGTGCAAGAAGCTGCCAACTTATCCCGCATTGTCTGTTGTGAAATGCTGGGACAGACCACGATTGATTATTATTTGGGCAAAGATATAATTTTATCTTCAAAAGAGATGCAGAAATTAAATGGCATTCTTGCCCGTTTGCTTAATTTTGAACCGATACAGTATATACAGGGAACTGCCCGTTTTTTGGAACGCTCCTACCATGTTGCTCCGGGAGTGTTGATTCCCCGCCCGGAAACGGAAGAATTGGTGGAGGTAATGCTAAGGGAAATCCCGTCTGATGCCCGTATCCTTGACATTGGAACAGGAAGTGGCTGTATTGCTATCTCTCTTTCCAAAACGTTCCCGAATGCGAAAGTAACGGCCTGGGATGTTTCGGAGGATGCCCTTTGTATCGCTCGCCGCAATAATGATGATTTGCAGGCGTCGGTTTGTTTTGTGAAGCAGGACGTATTGGCATGGAGAGGGGATGGCGGACAGTGCTATGATGTGATTGTCAGTAATCCACCGTACATCACAGAGTCGGAAAAGCAAGAGATGGAGCGTAATGTTTTGGACTGGGAACCTTTTTCGGCATTATTTGTTCCGAATAATGATCCATTGCTCTTTTATCGGAGAATTGGAGAATTAGGCAGGATGATGCTGGTAGACGGTGGCCGGCTTTATTTTGAAATAAATCGGGCTTATGGGGAGGCTACGGCGATGATGCTTTGTGGACAAGGATATACCGGTATACGGATACTAAAAGATATTTCCGGAAATGATAGATTTGTAATTGCAGAACGATGATAGAAATTACTGAAACAGATGCTTTAAGCCGGCTGGCTGCTTATTGTTCCACAGCGGAACATTGTCGGGCGGAAGTTACGGAGAAGTTGCAGCGATGGGGGATCTCCTATGATGCCATAGACCGTATCATAAACCGTTTGGAACAAGAAAAATACATTGACGAGGAGCGCTTTTGCCGCGCTTTTATTCATGATAAATACCGCTTTGCCAAATGGGGGAAAATAAAAATAGGTCAGGCACTCCAATTAAAGAAAATTCCCCAAAGAGTTTTTTCTCCGTACCTGAATGAAATTGATGAGGATGAATATCTTGCTATTTTGAATAATCTGCTGATGGCAAAACGCAAAAGCGTTCATGCCGAGAATGAATTCGAATTGACTAACAAGTTGGTACGTTTTGCTCTGAGCAGAGGATTCGAAATGAAAGATATTCGCCATTGTATTACACTTTCTGATGAAAATGACAATCTGGAGTAAAAATTATCCGTTTTCTTTTTTCTATTCTCGTTAGCTTTCTGTATTTTTGCGGCATATTTATCATAATAGTTAGTTTAGCTATGAAAACTTTAGAAAGATTGTTTGCAGAGAAGTTGCTGAAGATTAAAGCGATTAAACTACAACCCGCTAATCCATTTACATGGGCATCAGGATGGAAATCTCCGTTTTACTGTGATAACCGTAAAACTCTTTCATATCCTTCTCTCCGTAATTTCGTGAAATTGGAAATTACGCGTCTGATTCTGGAACGTTTCGGTCAGGTTGATGCGATAGCCGGTGTCGCTACAGGAGCTATTCCTCAGGGGGCATTGGTGGCTGATGCATTGAATCTGCCATTTGTATATGTGCGCTCTACTCCGAAAGATCATGGATTGGAGAACCTGATTGAAGGTGAACTTCGTCCGGGCATGAAAGTTGTTGTGGTGGAAGATTTGATTTCTACCGGTGGAAGCAGTTTGAAGGCTGTTGAGGCTATTCGTCGTGATGGATGTGAAGTGATCGGTATGGTTGCTGCTTACACTTATGGGTTTCCTGTTGCAGAGAAGGCATTCAAAGAAGCAAAGGTTCCTTTGGTGACATTGACCAACTACGAAGCCGTAATGGAAGTTGCGCTTCGTACAGGTTATATCGAAGAAGAAGATGTGGCTACGTTGAATGAGTGGCGTAAAGATCCTGCACATTGGGACGCTGGAAAATAAGATTTATTTTATATAATGATAAGATTATGACGAAAGAACCATTCGGATAAATACTGTCCGGATAGTTCTTTTTGTCTTTTAAAGACCATTAGGATTATGACTAAATTTGAAAGTGCGGTGAAGGTGATACCTGCCTCGCAAAATGCTGTTTACGAGAAACTTTCAGACCTTAATAATTTAGATAAGGTAAAGGATCGTCTGCCGCAGGACAAGGTGAAGAATTTGAGCTTTGATAAGGAAAATCTATCGATAGAGGTGCCACCGGTTGGGAAAATCGTATTACAGATCGTAGAGAAAGAACCTTGTAAGTGTATCAAGTTTGCAACAACGAGCTCTCCTTTGCCGTTTAATTTGTGGATACAGATTGTGCCTGTTACAGAAACGGAATGTAAAATGAAACTTACTATTGGAATGGAGTTAAATCCGTTTATGAAAACTATGGTGCAGAAACCTTTGCAGGAAGGATTGGAGAAAATGGCAGAAACTCTGTCGCTAGTCAAATATTAATTCATTAATCACTAGAAATTCATGGTTCAGAAACTTTGGGAAAAATCCGTTCAGGTGAATAAGGATATAGAGCGTTTTACGGTGGGACGCGATCGGGAAATGGACCTTTATCTGGCAAAACATGATGTGCTGGGATCCATGGCGCATATCACGATGCTGGAAAGTATCGGCTTGTTGGCAAAGGATGAGTTGTCTTTGTTGCTTGCAGAATTGAAGAATATTTATGTTACGGCTGAAAAAGGGGAGTTTGTGATAGAAGAGGGAGTGGAAGATGTCCATTCTCAGGTGGAGCTGATGCTGACTCGTAAGCTGGGCGATATAGGAAAGAAAATTCACAGTGGACGGTCACGCAATGACCAGGTATTGTTGGATCTGAAACTTTTTACCCGTACGCAGATAAAGGAAATAGCTGAGGCTGTGGAGCAGCTTTTCCATGTGCTTATCATGCAGAGTGAGCGTTATAAGGACGTGTTGATGCCGGGATACACTCATTTACAGATAGCAATGCCATCATCTTTCGGACTGTGGTTTGGCGCTTATGCGGAGAGTTTGGTAGATGATATGCTATTTTTGCAGGCTGCCTTCAAGATGTGTAATCGTAATCCTTTAGGCTCTGCTGCAGGATACGGTTCTTCCTTTCCTCTGAACCGTACGATGACTACTCGGTTATTAGGCTTCGATTCATTGAATTATAATGTGGTATATGCTCAAATGGGGCGTGGTAAAATGGAGCGTAATGTTGCTTTCGCTTTGGCAACTATTGCGGGTACCCTTTCCAAACTTGCATTTGATGCTTGTCTGTTCAATAGTCAGAACTTTGGGTTTGTAAAGTTGCCCGATGACTGTACTACTGGTTCGAGTATCATGCCACATAAGAAAAATCCGGATGTATTTGAACTGACACGTGCCAAATGTAATAAATTACAATCATTACCTCAACAGATAATGATGATAGCCAATAATTTGCCTTCCGGTTATTTCCGGGACTTGCAGATTATTAAGGAGGTGTTCCTGCCTGCTTTTCAGGAATTGAAAGACTGCCTGCAGATGGCAACTTATATTATGAATGAAATCAAGGTGAATGAACATATTCTTGATGATGATAAATATTTGCTTATTTTCAGTGTGGAAGAGGTGAACAGTCTGGTCCGGGAAGGTATGCCGTTTCGCGATGCTTATAAGAAAGTTGGTTTGGACATTGAAGCCGGTAAGTTTTCTCATGACAAAGAAGTGCATCATACGCACGAAGGCAGTATTGGCAATCTGTGCAATGATGAGATTTCTGTTTTAATGCAGAAAGTTGTAGATGGTTTTAATTTTGGAACAATGGAACAGGCTGAAAAGGCACTGCTTAGTAGGTAGCGCTATTAGTTAACTTGTTGTAGTGTACGATGTTAACTTCTTATATTAAGTATGTTAACTTATTAATGATAGCTCAGTTAACATCGTACTTCCTATTTTGTTAACTTTTTCCGGTGAAAAGTTTGGCTGTAACGGGGAAACTGTTTATCTTTGCATCCGTTCTCCAAAAAACTGCGGAAATAGCTCAGTTGGTAGAGCATAACCTTGCCAAGGTTAGGGTCGCGAGTTCGAGTCTCGTTTTCCGCTCTCCTTTTTAAGGATGCTCGAATGGTGGAATGGTAGACACGAAGGACTTAAAATCCTTTGGCCATTGCGGCTGTGCGGGTTCAAGTCCCGCTTCGAGTACTCGGTTGAGCTCTGTAAATCATTGATTTACGGAGCTTTTTCTTTATAGAAATTATTCTGATTTATGCTTGCATTGATACGGATTTAAACGAGAATTATACTATTGAGTTAAACCAAGAGTTAAAGGAGCAGTCCTCTCTCCCCTGTGGCTATGTTAAACCTACACTATTAGTTTGCATAATCTAAAAATAAAGAATGGTATATCTCCGACTCACCTAAACTGTGCTTTGGACGCTTTAATTTTGGCGTTGAATGATTCTGCAAATGCATTCGTTTCCCTGTAAATGAAATCGTTTAGTATTGTTTCATAATAGTTCAGCATAGTATTGTTGTGGTTCTGAAACATCTGTATCCAAGCTTTTCTATTTATTGTACCACAAAGCCGGTTTTCCACGCGCCACATCCTTGTCGTAGTACTTATTATACACGTTGTAACTTTATAGCTAAGTCGTAAACTGATTTCAATTCCGGATAATGTTCGAATATGATTTCCGTACGTATTCTTTGGAATTCAGCCCATTTGCTAAAATACTTGATAAGTACATGTTTAGCCCTTGCCAGCAGTTGCTTACGGGTATCGTCATTGGTATATCGAAACGGAACATACTCTTTATTTTGCTTTCTGCACTACTGAATTTCATCGTTCTCTAAACCTTGTGCCATCCAGCGATAAGTAATCCTGAGTTTATCAATTGCCTCATATAAAAACTTCTGTACATGAAATCGGTCATTTGTCATAGTGGCGTTAGGAACAGCCGTCCGGACAATCCGTACCATGGTCGGCAAAAAATCTAAAGTGACCTCTTTGACTGTCTTGCGCTTGGAGACATGAACCATTTCCAGCACTTTTATGACGTTTTCGGCCTTTGTGCCACGTATCATGGCCACAAGTGTGCCTTTGCCACCATGTCCCGTACGGTTCACAGTATATAATTCTCCGCAGCTCAAAGGAGCCTCGTCAATACAAAGGCTGGGACCTATGTTCTGTTTGAACAGGACATATTCGGAAGCATGATCTAACTGGTCCCATTGTCTGTATGCGTTGACAAACTCCTGGTATTATGAAGTTAACTGTTTCCCATTTACCCCATAAGCATTTGCTATGGAGCTTATGCCGGCCGCGGTAGTTTATCTTCTTCTTTTAAAAAAGCAGCGAACTCAGGAGTGAGTTCCGTCCTTTCGGCCGTAAGATCATCATAGGTATAGGAATGTATTTGTCATACCAGTGACGACGTCTTACGTGTAGATAAACAGGTTTGCTGCGCAGAGGAAAGTCTAGAATCACTTTCTCATCAGTAAAACCATGTGAAATTACAGTTCCACTCTTGTAATCAGAACGTTTCAGGTAGTTTCTTCATCAAGCCAAACGTCGATTTTGACGGAGTCGTCATGTCAACCGGAGATCTCAAAATACCTCATTAAAACTTCGGGGAGGATGACTCGTAGTAACTTATGTAGGTTGCGATTGGAAAGCATTGGAGAGATAATTTTAATTTTAATGTAAAGATGGTTTATCTTTACTTATACTTATTAACATAACATACCCACAGGTTTTCCGAATTGCTCCGTTTTATATATTAGACAATTCTGCAGAAGATCTGTTTTTAACTACAGTATCTAAAGCCAGACACTCTATTGAATTATTATTCAACTGGTTGAATGAAAAAACAAATATTCAAAGAACGATGAAGATCAGATCTACATTCAGCCTTCTAGTACATACGATGGGAAAAATTATAATCGTATTGATTACTCTAATTTTTAACTAAGGAATCAAATACTGATTTGCATATATTATTGATATTGTACTTCCCCTTCAATAATTTCCATGAATGAGTACTTGTATTTTGTGCCCATTGAGGTACTGTATTCTTTGCAGAATGTGTCATATATTGTTTTGGCAAGTCCTTTTTTTCCTTGCTGACACAATATTTGGCACTTTACACAAAGAGCCTCTTCGTTGATGTAATCGTATTGAAACAAGGTGTCGGCTATCTTTAATCTTAGGATTTCTGATAAATCCTCACGTTTTAGCAAACAGCATAACAAATCAATGGTATTATTAGAGAATTCATTCTTAAAGGTATCTACCCAATCTATTTCCATATTAGGAAGCATTACGCCTCTTAATAAAAGCTCAAGAAGCTTTTCTATGTTTTGGTTATTGTTTTCATGATATAGCCGGAGAGCCTCCAGATAATCGCATAGCGTGTCTTCTTCAAACTGAATACTCCAGAAACTATTTTGATTCAATATTTTGATGTTTCCTACTTTTCCTAATAATCCACGTAATTTATTCATATAGACATTACGGTTATTCTTGGCCGATTCTTCGGTTTTATCAAACCAAAGCAATTGAATAAGCTTATGACTGATAATACCTTTTGGCTCTTTGCCTGTATAAAGAATGAGCAGAATGAGTAAAGTCTTCAGTGTTGGAGTGAACAAGCAAGTGATGTCTGCACCTTCTTTATCTATCACTTTGAAACCACCAAAGAAGCATATACACTTTTTTGATAAATCATAATTATGGAATTCCGGGATTGTTGGTGATATGGGAATATCGTTTATGTCCAGTTTTGTCACTGTGTAGTCAGTTTGTTCTTGAGCAGTGTTTTCTAAATTTTCCTGACAAGTGTGGCTATTTCTTCTTTTCTTTAGGAAGACTATGCTAGCACCTGTAAGAATAAGAAATACTATACCGCCTGTAATGTACCATAACGTGTATTTGCTGTTTTCTTCTTCCATGTTATTAAGATTCTGTTTGAAGGTTTGCATGGGGATAGGGGGATAATTGATTTCGTAAATATTAAGAGTGGCTTCACCGCTAACTTTTGCCTGATGCACTACAGCATATAATTTTTTTGTTGTGGGGGAGTAGTACAGATTACTATAAATGTACTGTGATTTTATTTTTAGATTGATAGGCAACGACATCGGTTCAAATCCGGGCTCTTTCAATTCGGCTTTCATCAGTATTCCTCTCTCCTCCTGCGAACAGAAAAAATAGAAACATTTCTTCTCAGCATCGTAGATCATGTTTTCACCAGGTTGGAAGTCTCCGTTTTTCGGTGTTGCAGTCCATTCCCAAAGTTTGCTCACTTGCTGGGTCGGCAGGTTGATGGCATACAAATCATAGTAATTGCGTGGAAGTAGTTCTTGTCTTCCAGACGGGCAACCTCTTCCGCCGAATATATAAAAAGTATTGCCTACAATGACACTTGCCATTGAATAGCGGGGATGAATATTTGTGAGGTTGATTTTTTCCTGTGGTTTATTTTCACTCCATGGAAAACTGATTAACAACTCGTTGTTATAACGGTAATGTCCATATCCGCCGAAACTGACCAATGATTCATTGGAAGGATTGTATGCAATTGTATTGTTCCAGTAATCATGTTCTTTAGACGGGGGACGATTGCCTTTCCACGTTTGAGTGGAGGGATCGAATGCAGAGTAGATATTCTCATTTAGGTTGTAAGATAGTAGCTGTTGCCGCTCGGGGATGTAAATTAATTGGTTGGGATAATTGGATACAAATTCCCCACCTTTTACCATAATGGTATCAGTAATATATTTGTCGCTGTGGAATACGTATAGTTTGTTCTTGTCTGTAGCCATATAGAAAGTTCCGATAGTAGGGTCGAACGCTATAGAAGGAGGAGATTTGAATTCTTTAGAATAGATAGGTCTCCAAGAGATATACTGGTCTATAATCCAACGAGCATTTTTGCAGGTAGCCGGTGCTTGAGAAATTTCATCATAGCACACATTGTCGTTATGATGTGCCATTTTCCAGAATCTAATATCTTTATTGTCTCGATTCAGACTGATATCTTTTAAATTGATGGAGGCAACATCACCTAACGAAAACTTATCAAAAGGACAATACCCAAAAGAGATACGCAGACTTTGCGTATTTATGAAATCTTTATAGTTTGTTTTGATTTGTATGCTATCATAATTGAGGGTGATTTGTCCATCTTTAGGATACAGTGTCAATTGGACAGGTAGCCAGGTTTCACATTTCACTTCTTTGATGATGTGATTGGCTGCATCTCCTGTTATCAATATGGGGAAACGTTTATTGTTTTCACCTACACCGAACATTAAATCTATATTTTTATCGGTGTCGGTGATGATGCGAAATACCGTACCAAAAACATTATCATTTCTCACCCATATATTGAACTTCAAGGTAATCTTGTCTCCTAAAGTTTCGATTGGCTTTCCATCTTCAAGCACTATACTGGTAAATTCGGATGCTTGAAGAGGGTATGATTGAATATGTAAGCCGTATTCGAGATGCTGAGCTGATATTAGTTGACATAAAAATAGAAAGAAAAATAAAAAAAGACGTCTTTTCATTATATATTATTTTTGTTTATACGAAAGCAAAAATAGTGTTTTTTTATGAAAAAATAGAAATGAAGGTGCAAATATTGCGATTAAGTAAATTTTAAGCATCTATTAATTTTTGATTAAAGGCCTTGTTAACGTTATGACATTTTCTTTGCATTAAAAACTAAGGAATAGATCTGGTAGTATGAATTGTAAAAAGCACTTTTGGATAGTTGCTCTGTTTGTAACATGTAATGTAATGGCGCAGGGACAATATCCTTTTAGAAATCCAGAACTTTCGATAGACCAACGGGTAGACGATTTGGTATCTCGTTTGACATTGGAGGAGAAAGTCAAACAAATGTTGAATAATACGCCGTCAATTGAACGATTGGGGATTCCGGCATATAATTGGTGGAATGAATGTTTACATGGAGTGGGACGTTCCGAGTATAAAGTGACTGTCTTCCCTCAAGCTATAGGGATGGCTGCATCTTGGGATGACGTGTTGCTTAAACAAGTAGCCTCTTCTATTGCTGAAGAAGGTAGAGCTATTTATAACGATGCACAACGCAAAAAAAATTATAGCCAGTATCATGCCTTAACGTATTGGACTCCTAATATCAATATTTTTCGTGATCCTCGTTGGGGCAGGGGACAAGAAACTTATGGTGAAGATCCTTTCTTGACTGGCAAAATGGGTAAAGCATTTGTACTAGGACTGCAAGGAGATAATCCGTACTATCTGAAAGCCTCTGCCTGCGCTAAACACTATGCTGTTCATAGCGGACCGGAAAGTTTGCGCCATATTTTTAATGCAGACGTAACCACGTATGATTTGTGGGATACCTATCTACCGGCATTCCGTGATTTAGTGGTTGATGCGAAAGTATCGGGTGTGATGTGTGCCTATAATGCTTTTCAAGGACAACCTTGTTGCGGCAATGATTTACTGATGCAAGCCATCTTACGCGATAAGTGGCAGTTTAAAGGATATGTAACTTCTGACTGTGGCGCCATAGATGATTTTTACCGTCATCATAAGACACACCCTAACGCTGAATCAGCTGCTGCTGATGCTGTATTTCATGGAACAGATTTGGATTGCGGACAAGAAGCTTACATGGCTCTGATAAAGGCCGTAAGAGAGGGGATCATTACAGAGAGGCAAGTGGACGTTTCCTTGAAGCGTCTGTTTTCAATTCGTTTCCGCTTGGGATTATTTGATCCATTAGATAAAGTCCCTTATTCAAATATTCCGATTTCTGTATTGGAATGTGCACGACACCAGGAATTGGCGAAACGCATGGCGCAGGAGTCGATTGTGTTGCTAAAGAACAGAAAAAGATTGTTGCCTTTGAGTAAGGACAAGTTTAAGAAGATTGTAGTAATGGGACCCAATGCAAATAATAAAGATGCATTATTGGGTAATTATAATGGAGTCCCTACACGAATGCTAACTCCTTTGCAAGCCATTCGTGAACGAGTAGGCGACGAAGCTGAAGTCTTATTTGTGAAGGGACCTGATCATGTGGATGTTGCAACAGATGAAATGCTTCAACAATGGGTGGCACAAGTAAAAGGAGCGGATATAGTTATCTTTATTGGTGGAATCAGTCCACAGTTGGAAGGTGAAGAAATGCTAGTCAGTAAAGATGGTTTTAGTGGTGGTGATCGTACGACAATAGCTTTACCTGCTGTTCAAACAGAGATGATGAAAGCTTTGGCGGTGGAAAGAATACCGACTGTTTTTGTCATGATGACTGGTAGCGCACTGGCAATTCCTTGGGAAGCAAATCACGTACCGGCTATTTTGAATGCGTGGTATGGCAGACAATATGGCGGAGAAGCCATTGCCGATGTATTGTTTGGTGATTATAATCCTTCGGGCAAACTACCTGTTACTTTCTATGCAAAAGATAGTGATTTACCAGATTTTAATTCGTATGATATGGCTGGGCGTACTTACCGCTACTTTCAAGGAAAAGCACTTTATCCTTTCGGTTATGGATTGAGCTATACCGACTTTGCTTATTCATCTCTGCAAATACCCAGAAAATGTAATCAGACAGATAAGGAAATAAAAGTGGAAGTGACCGTGAAAAACAAAGGAAAACTAGCAGGGGAAGAGGTAGTTCAACTTTATATTTCCCATCCTGGTCAGAAAGTGCTTGTCCCTTTGGCTTCCTTAAAAGGATTCCAACGGGTACATCTCAAAGCTGGTGAATCAAAAAAACTTGTTTTCCTATTATCTGATAGGGATTTAGCTTGTGTAGATGAAAACGGTCATCTCACAATGCTGCCTGGAGATATTAGTATCTTTATTGGTGGGAGTTCCCCAGTGCCCACTTTAACCGATTCTCTGACTGGGGTAAAGGGAATAATGAGGATGGAGGTAGTTCAGAAGTAATTTCATTTGTTTGCTAATTCCTATTCTCTTTTTCCTATTAGGCCTTAGCCTTTTCTTAGTTATTTTCTGTTTATAAGCAGTAAATAAGTAGTAGGCATGGAAGAGATAGTAAAATTGTTGTTCACGAGTATTAACCCTAAAAATATGAATATGAAACTAAAATTAAATTGTTTGTTATTTGTTGGTTTGTTATTTTCTTCATTATCAATGGCGCAACAAAGTAACGTTTTGTCTGTGTCAGCCTCAACCAATGCCAAAGAAGCTTCATTGGCTTTTGATAAAGATGCTAAAACGATGTGGGCGCTCACTCCTCAGGCTTTGAAGTTGGAACAGTGGATAATGTGTACCATTCAGCAACCTGGTGATGTTACGGAAGTGATCCTGCATTTGCAAGGAGTTTCTAAAGATGAGTTGAAAGCGGCATTAGATGTTTTTGTCACATACGACCCTATGAACTTGGGGAGTCCGGTCAGTTATGAAGTAGAGGGGACAAATAAGGAGATGAAGTTGAAATTGAACCCTAAATACGGTGTTCATGTCAAGCTTGCCTTGAAAGCAGGCATGTTGAGTAAGCCTTTCAGCCTGAAAGAGGCTGCGGTTATTCTCGCCGAAAAAGACTTGAAGGACCGAAAGGGAGAAATGACTAAACATCGGTATATGGATCCTACTCTGCCGGTCGAAGAACGTGTAGAGGACTTACTTGCCATTATGACACCGGAAGATAAGATGGAGTTGATACGTGAAGGATGGGGTATCCCCGGTATTCCTCATTTATACGTACCTCCCATTACGAAAGTAGAGGCTGTGCATGGCTTCTCTTATGGTAGTGGGGCGACTATTTTTCCGCAGGCATTGGCGATGGGAGCAACTTGGAATAAGAAGTTGACAGAGGAAGTTGCAATGGTTGTTGGCGATGAAACTCTTGCAGCGGGTACTATGCAGGCATGGTCTCCGGTGTTAGATGTAGCACAAGATGCCCGTTGGGGACGTTGCGAAGAAACATTTGGTGAAGATCCAGTACTGGTGTCACAGATTGGTGGGGCGTGGATCAAAGGGTATCAGTCTAAGGGCTTGTTTACTACTCCGAAACATTTCGGTGGTCACGGTGCTCCGTTGGGTGGTCGCGATTCTCACGATATAGGATTATCCGAACGGGAAATGCGTGAGGTACATCTGGTTCCGTTCCGTCATGTTATTCGTAATTATGATTGTCAGTCGTTAATGATGGCTTATTCAGATTTTCTGGGAGTGCCAGTTGCAAAAAGTAAAGAATTATTGCATAATGTCTTGCGCGAAGAATGGGGCTTTGATGGTTTTATTGTTAGTGATTGCGGTGCTATTGGTAACTTAACGGCGCGCAAACATTATACGGCAAAAGATAAAATTGAAGCAGCTAACCAGGCATTGGAAGCAGGTATCGCAACAAACTGTGGTGACACTTATAATGATAAAGAAGTGATACAGGCAGCAAAGGATGGACGCCTCAACATGGAAAAACTGGATAACGTTTGCCGTACTATGCTACGTATGATGTTTCGTAATGAACTATTTGAAAAAACTCCTAATAAACCTTTGGATTGGAATAAAATATATCCGGGCTGGAACTCAGATAGCCATAAAGAAATAGCCCGCCAGGCCGCCAGGGAGTCTATTGTTATGTTGGAGAATAAGGATAATATATTGCCTTTAGATAAAGAAATCCGTTCGATTGCCGTATTAGGACCTGGAGCGGATGATCTTCAACCGGGTGATTATACTCCCAAATTGTTACCAGGTCAGTTGAAATCAGTATTGACGGGTATCAAACAGGCTGTGAGCAAGCAGACGAAAGTAATTTATGAGCAAGGCTGTGACTTTACAAGTTTGAGTGAGACGAATATTCCTAAAGCGGTCAAAGCTGCTTCTCAAGCAGATGTGGTAGTTATGGTTCTAGGAGATTGTTCAACCAGTGAAGCTAGGACAGATGTTTACAAGACATCCGGTGAGAATAATGACTATGCAACCTTGATTCTACCGGGCAAACAACAAGAATTGCTGGAAGCTGTCTGTGCAATAGGGAAACCGGTTATATTGGTGCTTCAGGCTGGCCGTCCTTATAATCTGACAAAGGCTTCGGAATTGTGTGAAGCTATTCTTGTTAACTGGTTACCAGGACAGGAGGGAGGTCCTGCTACAGCAGATGTGTTGTTCGGTGATTATAATCCAGCTGGCCGTTTACCGATGACTTTCCCACAACACGTAGGTCAGTTGCCTCTCTACTATAATTTTAAAACCTCCGGTCGCCGTTATGAATATTCTGATTTGGAATATTATCCTCTCTACTATTTTGGATATGGTTTGAGTTATACTTCTTTTGAATATTCGGGCCTAAAAATGCAGGAGAGAGACAATGGCAATATTGTCGTACAGGTAACTGTGAAAAACGTAGGTCAACGTGCTGGTGATGAGGTGGTCCAATTGTATGTCACTGATATGTATGCTAGTGTAAAGACACGTATTACGGAATTGAAGGATTTTACTCGTATCAATCTGAAGCCGGGTGAATTAAAGACAGTATCTTTTGAATTGACGCCTTATGAGTTATCATTGCTCAATGACCGGATGGACAGAGTCGTAGAAAAAGGAGAGTTCAAAATATTAGTCGGCGGTGTTAGTCCTCAATATGTAGCTAAAGATCGTATTAAGGATAGTGTAGGCTATAGTGATAACAAGAAAGGTGTCATGGGAATACTTAATTATAAACATGAGTTTGGTGCCAATTTCGATCTTGCTGTGTCCAAGGTAGAAGAGAGCCTTGTCAAGAATCAGAGGACAGTGTGGATAAGTGTGAAAAATACAGGTACGTTGATGGATATCGGTAAGGTGGAAATGTTTGTTGATGGTAAGAAAGTGGGAGATGCCATTCATTATGAATTGGGAGCAGGTGAAGAAAAATTGATCCCGTTTAAGTTGGCAAAAGAGAATAAGCAACCTGTAGCGTTTACGACTAAATACAAGATGGTATCTTTATAAGATTCCTTTAATAGTAAATGAGTGTTAACTTTTGCTGGATAAGAGATATGTATCAGAGACTTATAACCAATTTGGGATTGTTATTGATTGTTACCTGTTTTTTCGTAAGGGCAACCGAACCGGTTCATGACGAACTGGTCAAGATACGAATTGCTGACTTTAAGGATGCCAAGGCCGGTGCTGTAAGTTATACATTTGATGATGGATTGCGTAACCAGTATCTGATTGCTGTTCCCATCATGGAGAAGTTGCAGATGCCGGGAACATTTTTTATCATTCCCGGACAGGTTTCGGCTACGTTGCAGGAAGCTGAGGCCAAGGAGCCAGGTGCATGGGGAGGTGTTACCTGGGAGGAGATACGTACATTGGTAGCTAAAGGTTTTGAAATTGGTAATCATGGATACAGTCATAAGAATCTAGTGACTCAGGTAAAAGAACTGGAAGAACTCGAATATGAGATCGAGAATAGTGCCAATATGATCCGAAAGGAAACGGGTATTTTCCCCGTTTCTTTTTGTTATCCTTACAATAGCTTTAATGAGCAAGTCGAAAAGATTGTAGAAAAACGTCATATCACAGTTCGTACTTCTCAGCAAGGTATTGGAGCCAGAGATACCACGACAGAGAATATCAATCAATGGGTTGATAAACTGATTAACCAGAGGAAATGGGGCGTAGCTATGATTCATGGTTTGGCAGACGGGTTTGATCCGCTTCGCCCCGATGTTTTCGAATCTCATCTGACTTATGTAAAGAAGCATGAAAAAGATCTTTGGATCGATACTTTCGGCTCTATCGGCCGATACATCAGACAGCGTGATGCGGCCATTATCAAGGACGTAAAAATCGATTCTAATTCAGTGTCTTTTATTTTGGATTGTAAATTGAACAAAAAAAAGTTTGATATTCCGCTGACTCTCGTTATTGTAACGGAAAACAAAGTAACTGAAGCGAAAGCGAGACAAGGAAGGGAATTCCTTCCCGTCACGATACAGGATAAACAAATAATGATTCACTGTGCTCCTGATTCCAAACGGGTCACAGTGAAATGGAAATATACTAATGTAGATATAGATTTATAAATAAAATGAAACGATTTCTTTTTATATTATGGATATTCTTGTTGTCCGTAGGCTTTGGGTTGACAAAGATAAAAGCTGATGTACGGATGCCTATGATTTTTGGTGATCACATGGTGTTGCAGCAAGATGCAAAGATTGCCATCTTTGGATGGGCTGATGCCGGAGAAACCGTAGAAGTAGTTTTTGCCGGACAGAAAGTGAAAACGACTGCTGATACTGACGGAACATGGAGAGTGAACCTGAAACCGATAAAAACGGAGAAAAAGGGTCAGCCTCTGATGATTATCGGTAAGAACAAACTTGTTTATTCGGATGTGTTGGTAGGTGATGTATGGGTTGCTTCCGGGCAATCGAATATGGAATGGGGGATAAAGCTAAGAAAAGAATATGCTGACGATATAGCTGCTTCGGAAGATCCTTTGTTGCGTTTGTTCTTTGTTCCCAAGAATACGTCGTTACAGCCATTGTCCGATATCGAAATACCTCAGGAAACATCTAACTTCGAATGGGCTGCTAGATGGGTACTTTGTACACCGGAGATGTTGGCTAAGATCAATGGGCAGGGCTTTTCGGCAACAGCTTATTACTTTGCACGTGATATGCGTGCTGCAAACGGACGCCCGTTGGGAGTTATCCAATCCTCTTGGGGAGGAACGCGTGCAGAGGCTTGGACCAGCCTTTCCGGATTGAAACAAGAACCGGATTTGGCTCACTATGTAACTGCATATGAGAAAAATGTAAAAGATAATCCGGAAATACTTGCCACTTATCTACAGAAGCAGAAAGAATTTGATGAGGCGGTAAAGAAATGGGATAAGACCGTAGGAAAAGAATGGAATCAGGCACAAAAAGAATGGGTGATAGCTGTGCAGGCGGCACAAGCAGTTGGAAAGCCGGCTCCGCCCAAGCCACAGCCTAGAGTCCCTCGTCCACCCAATCCGCGTAAGCCGAATGGGGGAAATAATGGGCCGTCCAATCTGTTTAATGCAATGATTTCTCCTTTAATTCCTTTGAGTATAAAGGGAGTCATTTGGTATCAGGGAGAATTTAATTCCGGTGGCTCTGGAAAAGAATATTCTACCTTGTTCTTACGGATGATTAAGGATTGGAGAGAGAAATGGGGAATTGGTGATTTTCCTTTTGTATATGTACAGCTTCCCAATTTCGGACCAGTAGATACTAAACCGTCTGTCGAAGGAGACGGTTGGCGCTGGGTACGGGAAGGACAGCTGAAGGCATTGAACTTGCCCAACACGGCAATGGCTGTGACAATTGATGTGGGAGATCCTTTCGAACTGCATCCGGTAGATAAATACGATGTTGGACATCGGCTGGCTCTTGCTGCCCGAAAATTGGCATACGGAGAGAAAATTGTTGGAATGGGGCCTCTTTATAAAAAGATGTCTGTGAAAGGAAATAAAATCATTCTAGAGTTTACCAATCAGGGTAAAAAATTGGTGATGGGAACTTCTCCGTATATTCCATCAGGAAAACTGCCTCATCCGAAACCGACGAAGCTGACAGGCTTTGGCATTGCAGGAGCAGACCGTAAGTTTGTATGGGCAGATGCGGTGATTGAAGGAAATAAGGTGATTGTGACCAGCAGTGAAGTGGCTGTTCCTGTGGCTGTACGTTATGGATTTTCCAATAGTCCCTGTTGTAATCTATATAATGAGAAAGGCTTGCCAGCATCTCCTTTCCGTACGGATAGTTGGGATAAATAACACGAATAGGAGAACAAACAGATATAATTATCCGCATGATGTTCGTTTATAAATTTCCGACTTAAAGTCTGTGTTATAGTGTATTCATAATAGTATTTCACTTATTTATCATATCATATACATTGAATTTCTTCGAAATTATAATAAATTACCAGATATTCATTTGATGTTAAATATATTGATAGGCATCATGTGGATAATCATTAAACAGAAAAATACCATGAAAAGAGTTGTCTCCCTATTAATGGCAAGCGTATTGGCAGGATGTATCGTTTCCTGCTCATCAGAGAAGCAAATGCCCCAGCATCGGATTGTAACGAATCCGATCAACCTGAACTATCGTTTCCAGCCGAAAGACGAATCGCGTCGCGAAGCTGCTGATCCGGTTTTGGAATACTTTAAAGGATATTACTATCTGTTTGCTTCCAAGTCCGGAGGTTATTGGCGTTCTGAGGATTTAGCAGATTGGGAATACATTCCCTGTACTACCATACCAACTTTGGAGGATTATGCTCCTACCATTCTTCCTGTTGGGGATACGCTGTATTTTACCACTTCTAGCGGTAAAACTCAGATATTCAAGAATGCCCATCCTGAAAAGGATGCGTGGGAATTGGTAGATACGAAGCTGACTTACCGGCTTCATGATCCGGCTTTTTATAGAGATAATAATGGAAAAGTGTATATGTATTGGGGATGCTCGGATAAAGATCCTATTATGGGAGTGGAAGTAGACCCGAAAGACGGTTTCCGTGCTATTGGAGAAGCCAAAGCGTTGATTGAACACCACGGAGACAAATATGGCTGGGAAGTGCCCGGAAAGAATAATGAAGAGCAGCGCCAGGGATATAATGAAGGACCTTGTATGCTGAAATATGAGGGACGTTATTATTTGCAGTATGCAGCTCCGGGTACTCAGTATCGCGTCTATGGTGACGGGATTTATGTAGGAGATAACCCGTTGGGACCTTTTGAATATATGGAAGATAATCCGTTCTCGTTTAAGCCGGGCGGATTTATCGGTGGAGCAGGGCATGGCCATACCTTTCAGGATAAGTATGGAAACTATTGGCATGTAGCCTCTATGACAATTTCCGTGCGTCATTGGTTTGAACGTCGTTTAGGGATATTCCCAGTAGTTGTTTCCAATAAATACGGTGTGTATGCGCTTACCACTTTTGCAGATTATCCTTTCTGCATTCCCGACAGGAAAGTAGATTTTGAAAAAGAAGACATCAATATGGGTTGGAACTTACTTTCGTATAAGAAAAGGGTATCTGCATCTTCCTTTCTTGAAGGTTATGAACCTGAGTTCGTAAATGATGAACAAGTTGAAACCTGGTGGGCTGCTCAAACTGGTAATAAGGGTGAATGGTTGCAAATGGACCTTGGCAAACAAATGGAGATAAATGCTATCCAAGTTAACTTTGCGGATCATAAGTTCAATGTTCATGCTCCTCATGGGCCGGTGGTTTACCAATACTATATTGAAGGTTCAACTGATGGGAAGAACTGGACTCGTTTGGTTGATGAAGAAAAGAACAAGAAAGATGCTCCTCATAAACTGCACACTTTGAATACTCCTGTAAAGATGCAATATTTGAGAATTTGCAATGCGAAAGATATGGAAGGCTGTTTCTCTTTATTTGGTTTACGCGTTTTTGGTCAGGGAGGGGGGAGAATCCCTGCTGTAGTTACAGGTTTCCGGGCTTCTCGCGATGGAAATGATAAACGTATCTACCGTTTTAGTTGGGACAGAGAGGAAAACTCCAATGGGTATATACTTCGTTGGGGAGTTCAGAAAGGTAATCTTACCCATTCAGTAGTAATTTATGATAATAAATACGAGGCACGTTATTTCAATAGAGATTCTGAGTACTTTTTTTCAATTGCAGGTTTCAATGAAAGTGGCATTGGTAGATAATTATAAACATTGATTTATTAGTAATTAAGTAAGCTATTAACAAAGAGACTAAAAAGGAAAAAAATGTTTTATTGATATGGTAAAAAAAAGACATTTTAAGTGCTTTTTAATGAGTATCTTAATTTCTGCATAATATATTTGTTTGACAAATTGTCAAATCGTGAAAAATGTTGTATCATATGCGAAAACAAAAAAATAATTTTTTCTTAATGTATTTACCGAGAGATGAGCGATTTTTTTGAAAGACAAAAGATACGTTCTAAAATGAAACACATAATAATTTTATATTTCAGAAAGTCATGGACAGATTAATGCTATCGGGTTAAAAAGAGAATCTAATTCTATCAATTTTAATAATGAGCTTAACCATTAATATGAAAAACAAGGAACATGAAAAAACTTTTTTTATTTTTATTGATTAATTTGTTTGTTGTGTCTATCCATTCTCAAAATTCAAAATTGGAGGGCATTGTGATAGATAGTAAATCGAATCCTATAATTGGTGCAACTGTTAAGTTACTAAACAGTACTGTAGGCGTTGTCACAGATTTGGATGGTAAATTTTCTTTGTCTGTTCCTCAAAAAGGAGAATTGCAAATCTCATTTGTTGGCTATAAGGCGCAGACATTTTCATTAAACAAACTTCCTGCAGGCGAAATTCTGAAAGTTGTGTTAGTGGAAGATACCGAAATGCTGGATGAGCTAGTTGTTGTTGGATATGCAGTTCAAAAAAAAGCAACACTGACTGGCTCGGTTTCAGTGGTAGGTAACGAGAAATTAACAACTACTCCTAATGAAAATATTGTCAATATGATGTCTGGAAAACTTCCGGGTATTCGCATCCGCCAGTATAATGGTGAACCGGGAGCATTTGCCTCTTCATTTGACATTCGCGGTTTAGGGGAGCCTTTAATTGTTATCAATGGAGTTCCAAGTGAAAACGCCGATTTTCAACGTTTGAATGCGAATGATATCGAATCTATTTCTGTATTGAAAGACGCTGCTGCTGCCATTTATGGTGTAAAAGCTGCCAATGGTGTTGTTTTGGTTACTACTAAAAAGGGTACTTCTGCCACAGAAGGGAAAGTGGATATAAGTTATAGTATTAATCAAGGTTGGCAATTCTTCCAAAGAGTTCCTGAACCTTGTGGAGTATTTGACTATATGATGCTAAAAAACGAACTTAAACAACGTCAAGAAAGTTATAGCCATTTAGGCGAGCCTATGCCTACTCCTGAGTTTACAGAAGAAAATATCAACATGTATAGAACAGGAGAATTGATAGGAACGAATTGGAGTGACGGTGTTTTAAAAAACTTGGCACCACAAACACAACATAATTTATCTATGAACGGTAGTACCGGAAAAATAGATTATTATTTCAATTTAGGTTATCTGAAACAGGGGGGACTGTTCAAATCGAACGATATCAGATACGAACGTTGGAATTTTCGTTCAAACGCAGTTGTCAGGATAGTCAAAGGGCTGAAAGCTGAAATAAACTTATCTGGGTATATTGATGAGAAACATAGAACATTATCTGATGTGAACGAAATATATAAAATGGTTTGGATGTTGCAGCCCACTGTTCCTGCTTACGCCAACAATAATCCGCTCTATCCCGGAGTGACAGATGACAATAAGAATCCTTTGATTATTTCGTATGCTGACAAAGCCGGTTATAATAACAATTACAATAAAGCTTTTCAAGGACAATTGGCGTTAGAATATGATTTTTCCTTTATAAAAGGGTTGAAAGCACGAATTATGTACAATTATAATTTGAAACATTCGGAATATAAAAGAATGGCAAAGCAATTCTCGATGTACACGTACAATCCTGAAAAACAAGAATATCTGCCACATTTAAGTGAAGAGCGCTCTTCTTACAGCCATGATTATAGTCCCACCAGCAATACATTGCTGCAAACCCAGCTTTCATATAACAACACATTTGAGGACAAACATAATGTTGCGGCTACGTTGGTATATGAAGAGATGTCCAATTATTGGGACAATCTTAATGCCAAACGTTTTTTAGAGTTACCTATTTATGAATTATTTACAGGTGTTGATAATGGTCAGATAGGTAAATCAAATGGTCGTGGTGAAGATGCGAAAAAATCATTTATAGGCCGTTTTGCTTACGATTATGCAAGTAAATATCTTGTAGATTTTGCTTTCCGCTATGATGGTTCTTCCAAATTCAGTTCAGATTCGCGTTGGGGATTTTTCCCTTCGGCATCAGTAGGATGGCGCATAAGCGAAGAAAATTTCATGAAAGAGAGCTCATTTTTAAGTTTCATCAACAATTTGAAAGTGAGAGCGTCTTACGGTGTCATGGGGGATGATTCGGCTCTTTCTTATCAATATCTATCCGGCTATAGTTATCCGAATCGTGATGCAGGATTTATTTTTAATGACATTTTTTATAATGGGCTAAAATCCAGAGGCGTAGCCAATCCAAACCTGACTTGGTTTAAAGCTAAGACTTTCAATGTAGGTATTGATGCCAATGCATGGAACGGACTACTCGGTGCTTCATTCGATTATTTTGTTCGTGATAGGGATGGCTTATTGGCAACAAGATCAACTACTATTCCTGGTACTGTAGGAGTGGAGCTTCCTCAAGAAAATTTGAATAGTGATAGAGCTGCTGGTTGGGAATTGACATTGACACATCATAATGAAATTTCTGATTTCAAATATGATGTATCTGTAAATATATCTTCTACTCGTACACGCAACAAACATGTCGAATCGCAACCTTTCGGCAATTCATACGAATATTGGAGAAATTCTACAGCGAACCGTTACACAGACGTTTGGTGGGGAAAATTGTATGGAGGACAATTTACTAGTTATGATCAGATTATGAATCACCCCATTCGGAACAGTGCTGTACCTGGTGACTTTTATTATGAGGACTGGAACAATGACGGAAAAGTTGATGATTTGGATATAGTTCCAATAGGAATCAAAAATTTGCCCTTAATAAATTATGGTATCAACTTATCTGCATCCTGGAAAAACTTTGATATTGATTTGGTGTTCCAAGGTTCTGCACGTTATTATACTCAATTTGACTCTTTCTATGCCACACCTGCCATGTGGGGACGCAACTCTTTGGATAAATTCCTTGACAGATGGCATACTAAGGTGCCGAATACCAATATGTATGACCCTACAACCGAATGGGTAGCAGGTTATTATCCGACAACAGGTTCACCGGAGCCTGAAGGTGGAGAGTCTACAAGAGGAATCAAAAACGCATCATATCTGCGTCTGAAAAGCGCTGAATTGGGATACACGTTGCCTAAAAAGTATTTGAAAGCTGTGCATATTCAGAACTTGCGTGTTTATCTATCCGGCTATAACTTATTTACGATTACCGGTTTACGTGATGCTGACCCTGAGCATCCCAGTGCAAAAGCACAAGGAGATTATCAAACAGGTGCATATCCGATTAATTCGTCTTTTAATATAGGTGCTAATATTACTTTTTAAATCTGTATGAGTATGAAATCACTTACAAAACTTTTTTTATTCGCCCTTAGTATATTTGTGTATGGTTGCAATTCGTTAGACATCAAACCTCTTGACATTATAACCGATGGCGATATTCTATCTTCAGACTATGGAATAAAAACATACGTTGCCGGACTTTACCGAAAACTTCCAATGGAAGACTTTACCTATTATCATGGTAAGGGATGGAAACGAGATTGGAACATTGCTGGCGATATGTCAGGTAGCGCTTTAACTGAAACTTACTCAGGAATGGCAGGATGTGACCGAATGGAAGGCTTTGAATATTGGCCATATCCCGAGATTCGTGATGTAAATCATTATATCAAATATTTGGAGACGCATCCAGAACAATTCTCGGGTAACCAATTGAAAGAGCTGATAGCTGAAGCGCATTTTATCAGAGCATTCTATTATTTTGGATTGGTAAAACGCTATGGCGGAGTGCCCATCATTACAGAAGAACAAGATGTGTTTGCCGATCCGTCTTCTTTATTGGTAAGTCGTGAAACAGAAGAGAAAGTTTGGGATTTTATTTATAGTGAATTGATATTGGCATATGATATGCCGGAAACTTCCGAACCAGGCAGAGCCAACAGATATGTTGCCGCCGCATTGATGTCACGAGCCATGCTGTATGCAGGTTCGATAGCCAAGTATACTTCTTCTGTAGACTTTAAAGGCGATGCTTATACAAAGAATATAATAGGTGCTCCGGCGAGTAAAGCACAGACCTATTTTCAGGCAGCATACGATGCTGCAGACATGATTATTCGGCAAACGGACAAGTATGAGTTGTATCGGGCAGATGCTGACAAGTGCGCCAATTACATGAACCTGTTTTTGGATGAAGCAAGCAAAGAAAACATCTTTATCCGTCAATACTCTATTGATTCTGGAACAGAATCATGTTGGGACATCAACTGTGTGCCACAATCCATTTGCGGTTCGTCAGTTTGTAGCGCTTACCCAACGATGAATCTTATCGAAATGTTTCAGGAAATTGATGTTATAGACGATAACGGTGAACCTCACAGATACAACAATCTGTCAGAACCATTTGTGGATATAGAGCCGCGGCTAAAGGCTATCCTGTATTGTCCCGGTGACTTTTGGAACGGAAACTACTTTGATATGCAAAAGGGCCTTTACAAGCATTTTGAAGGTTTGGCCGAACCTGAGATGAACGATTTTGAAGGATTACGCCCTAATTTCTCTAACCTGATTCTGACCAATGAGCATACACAGATGTACGAAGGCAAGTTAATTATCGGACAAGCCGGTATATCAACTAAAAGCCAAGAGACTCAAACAGGCTTTTATCGTAAAAAATATTTTGATTATAAAGCATCTTCTGTTGGCTGGTGGACAAGTGAACATCATTATATTGAGTTTAGACTGGCCGAGATTATGCTAAACAGAGCTGAGGCCGCATTTGAATTAGGCATTAAAATCGAACAGGCCAAAGCTGATATTAAAGCAATACGAGATAGAGCAGGAGCCGTGGAGATTCCCGATGCTGTCATTGATTTAAGCGTGGTTAGAGAGGAACGTCGCAGGGAATTAGCCTTTGAAAATCATTTGCTTTGGGATCTTCGTCGGTGGAGAACCGCACATTTGGAATTGGATAAAACAAAGATATACGGCTTATATCCTTATTATATTTTTGATGAGGACAAATTTATTTTTTTGAGACAACGTTGTCCTGGACAAAGAGAATACTCTTTCCAAATCAAAGCATATTATGAGAAATTGCCTCAAAAAGAATTAGATAAGAACCCTAATCTGTATCCCAACAACCCTGAATATTAATTTCTTTTTTAATGATAGGTTATGAAAAACTTAATGAAAAATGTTTTATTGCTTAGCATGATATTGTTATCTTTTTCCTGTGCAGAAATTGATAATTATGATATGCCTTCGGAAACTTTTGGTGGAAGATTCATGATAAAAGGAAGTGGAGCGCTGTTATGCGAAGCTGGCTTTAGCCTGAAGATGGAAGAGCTAAGCTGGAGTGAGAATCCCACACCCTTTTACATTCCCATGAAACCTGACGGAACTTTTTTAAATACTAAGATGTTCGCGGGGCATTATCGTGTCCAGCCTCATGGTGATGTTCCTTTTTGGCCTATAGAGCCTATTGAGATAGATATTAAGGGCAAGACTTATCATGACTTTGAAGTTGTTCCTTATATGAATTTTAAGGATGTGACTTATAAAGTTGAAGGCAATACACTTCGTATATCTTTCAAAATGTATCCTTCTATCAAAGAAGGATTGCCTAAGATTCTGCAAATCCAACCCTTTGTCTCCTTGGCCAATCGTGACAGCGATATCGCCAAGTTTAGTCAGGATTTGAAGCAGGACCTTAATATAGAGACCTGGACCGATGATATGGCAGAAGAAGTTCATGAATTTGTTATACCCAATATGCCCGATAATATTTACTTTGTGCGTATAGGTATTCGTGTAGAAAAAGGCACTAACACGTGGAATATATGTGTCGTCAATCAAACAGAAGGAGAAAAAGGATTTATTAAAGTAGGATAATCATTATTACGGTGTAAATTATGAAGTCACAGTGGTTAATCATATTGTTTCTATTGAGTGCAGCAAGCTGCACTCAATTAGACAACAATCCCAGACAAACGGAGATTGTCGGAGAGTCCGGATGGACACTTTGGCTCGACCGAAAAGCAGAGTGGAAATATGACGAGCTGTATTTGCCTCCAGTTGATATAGACAAACTTAATGTGGCCTCCCCCACCAATGGTTGGGAAGCGATGTATAATAACGTCTTACTCGCTGATGAAGCTAAAAAGGCTGTATCGCACAACCTTCCAATTAAAGTCACCGTTCCTGGAACGGTGGAAGAATACTTTTGGGATGCTTTGTCCGATAATAAAGGATTGGGAAATAGTGGAGACTATATAGGGGTGAGCTGGTGGAACACCACATTTAAAGTGTCTAAAGAATATAAAGGAAAAAAACTAAAACTGTCTTTCACAGAAGGGGTTCGGCAGCGTGCGGAGATTTTCATCAACGAGAAATTAGTGGGCTATGAATTGTGTCATCAAACCCCTTTCGACTTGGACATTACAGATGTGGTGGATTATGGTGCAGACAATCGTTTGTCGGTCAGAATTACAGATCCGGGCGGCAATTTCAGTTGGGGTGATTATGAAGGCTTCAAATGGGGAAAATATTTTTTCCCGTTGTCACATGGCTTCGGCGGTATATTGGGAAAGGTGGAACTTTCGGCAACGAATCCTTTATATGTAAAAGATGTTTTTGTTAAGAATAAGCCATCATTAAAAGAGGTAGATGTTGATATTGAATTAGCAAACTCGACTCAAACGGAGCAGAAGTTTTCTGTACACGTGGCTATCGAAGAAGCATGGCAAAAAGGAGAAAAGGTATCTATTCCTAAAGTCATCTATACACAGGATTTAGGCGAGATGGTGCTATCCGCTTCTTCTAGTAAGGTAATAGAGGTGTCAGCCAACGTACCGGAAGCCGCCTTATGGGAAATCAAAAATGCCAATCTATATAATTGGGTAACTACCATTACAGACTATGAAAATAAAGTAGTCGATATTTACAAGCAACGATTTGGATTTCGGTTCTTGGAAGTTAAAGATCATCAGGGAGAGAATCCTCGGTTTTATTTGAATGGCAAAAGAACCACTTTAATTTCGGCTATTAGTTGGGGCTATTGGCCGGTCAACGGTATGTATCCAACGGAAGAATTGGCTCGGAAGCATATACAGTCCGCTTTTGATTTGGGTATGAATACACTAAACTTCCACCGCTGCAAAGGCAATGAGCTAGTACTGTCATTGGCAGACGAGATGGGTATATTATATTATCAGGAGCCTGGAGGGTATAGTAGTCACCGGATTAAAGAGAGTACGGATCTTACCGGTGTCACCGACCTGAAATTAGGAGGTGATTTAAACAGTCAGCGTTTTCTGCGAATGGTAAGACGGGACAGAAATCATCCCTCTCTTGTATATTATAATATGGTTAACGAACCAGGATGGGATCCGGATGAACAGGCGAAAGAGACATTGATTGAATCCCACAAGATAGACCCTACCCGTTTTAAAAGTTACGGTTCAGGTTTCATGACTGCCGGACAGAAACAAGCTCATAAAATTCACATGATACCTTACGATGAGACATTGCATTCCGAAGGTTATTGTGACCAACATAATGCAGGAGAATCACAAGGCGTATATTTGGATGAAAACTACAATTCGCCTGAAGATTTTGAGCGCAATACGAAAGGGGTGAATGAAATCTTCGTATGGGGTGAAGAAGGAGCCGTTGCCTCACCTCCACATTTGGAGCAGATTGTTAAACATAAGAAATCAACTCATGAGAAAAATGGATGGGATGGAGCAGACTATGAGGATTGGCTGACCGCCTATCATACTTATCTGAAAGAAAAGAGGTTGGAAGCCCAATTCCCTTCTGTCACCGATTTAATCAAGTCGATGGGAGATGTGATGTATTACGAGCATGGCCGTTTCCTTGAGAATGCTCGCATTGCAGACGACTTTGACATCTACATATACAATGGCTACGAAGACATGAAGAATGACAATTTCTCTGGAGCAGTCGATGTGTACCGAAATGTAAAGGGTAATCCCGAACTCATGTCTCAATATGCCAAGCCGTTATATGTAGCTGTAAAAGCCCGGAACAAAATAGGGCATTTGGGAGAAACGAACTTGGTCGATTTATACGTCATTAACGAGCATGTGCTATCCAAAGGCACATATCAGGTCAAACTGCGGTTAGAAGCCCCGAATGGTGAAACTGAAGAGATAAACAATTTGTTTGTCCAGGTAACAGGTGGAGATACTTTTTGCGATTTTGTGGCAAAAGAAATCCCTGTTAGCTTGAGTTACGGCACAGGACATTATAAAATAAAAGCGGAGCTATACGACAATACAAACAAGAAAATTGCGGATGGTCATGATGAAATTCTTGCAGTGGACTGGAAGGGTACCAAGTTGGGTGGAAAGGGTGCTGTATTGTCGTCCGATTCACAAATACTGGTTGATTTCATCCGTCAACTGAGCGGCAGCGTTGAGCCTTACACACAAGAGTGTGGGCAGCTAGATTACCTTTGCCTTGGTAAAATGTATAATGGATATTCTATTCTTCCCGCTATCAATTTTGTGGGTAAAGACGGAAAATCTTCCGGTTTGAATCTAGACTATTTTAGAGGTAAAAATTTCGACAAGAAAGTAGATACCCGTCTATCAAAAGTCAGCATTGACTTCAACTCTACCGACAAACAAATTCCAGGATACGATATTTTGGGCAAGACCGAGTTCTCTTTACGCTGGGAGGGATATATCTTATCCGAAGTGAGTGGAATAGTCAAATTCCAATTGAAACATGATGACGGAGTCAAAATTTGGCTTGATGACAAATTAATTATAGACAAATGGGGCGATGGACTTTCTAGAGAACAACTTTTTTCACTGAATATGACAAAAAACAAGCTGTATAAAATAAAGATAGAAGCTTATCAAAACACCGGAGAATGGAATTTAGCCCTTTCTTGGAATTTGCCAACCATGGAACGAAAGTATAGTATTGATGACATATTGTCTCGTGTTCATAACAATGGAACAACACTTCTCATACTGGACGGTGTGGAAGACTGGTTGACAGCATTACACCATAAAAATGCAATTCCCGCTTATAAGGTCTTCTATCCGGCCAAATCATGGGTAGGAAGTACATTCTTTGTAAAGGAACATCCATTCTTTGACGAACTTCCCGTCAATCAAGCCATGAACTGGGAATATCAAGAGTTAGTAAGATACGATGCCTGCCGACATTTCGGATTGTATGACATGAAAGGAGAAGAACCTGTTGCATCCGTAGTAGGGTCTCCTTTCCATCAAATAGCAACCAGTGTGGGTATCTTACCTTATGGGAAAGGAAAAATAGTCTTTTCGTCTTTCAACTTACTTTCTTCTTTGAGAAAGGACACTAAAGCATCCAATGTATCTAAGAAAGTGTTGACTAATTATTTAAAATGGGCTATCCAAGAGTAATCATGCCTAGAACCTGTTACTCGGAAATACGCAAAGGACCTGTCCACCATTGCTTTTCCTGTGACAAATAAAGAGGTGTCTCTTTTGAACTGCACTCTAAAAGTTTTGTGTCTAACTTTTGGGGTGCAGGTCAAACTTGCCAAACAACTTTTCATTGCGATTAAAATACCGTTATTGGCATTTCTGCTACAAAGATAAAATGTAAAGTATCAATAGAACCGCTACACTTTTTCTTTTCGTAGGCAAATCATCCGTATCTTCGTAGCATGAAAGAAGATATACGGAAAATACGAATGCACCAAAAATGGCTTGAGCTATACGCCGAAACGGGTTCTGTGACAAAAACAGCCCTTCGGTGCGGGATTGCCCGTTCCACGTTATACCGTTGGATAAATTGCGAGAAAGAAGAAGGCAAGTCGGAATTGTCCGACAAGTCTAAACGTCCATCAAGACTTGCCAATATGAAGATAACACCTGAATTGAAACCATTATCCTTAATCTGCGTGAGACGAGAAGTTGGGGAGCGCAACGGATTGCCAACTATTTGCTTAGGAAGAGAATAAAGCTCTCAGCCATGACGGTGTGGCGTGTGTTGAAAAAGCATCAGGTCAAAGCTGTTGTGAAACGGCGTAAAAAGTCGGACTATATCCGATATAGTAAAGAAATTCCTGGGGAAAGGGTTCAGCTGGATGTAATGAAAGTACGAAACGGAGCATACCAGTTCACGACCATAGATGATTGTACTCGTTTGAGAACCATTCGTGTATATCCCAATAAAAAAGCGGAAAGTACAATTCATTTTTTAGGAGAGATACTGAACACCTTTCCTTTCCTTTTCCCGTTCAGCGGATACAAACTGATTGGGGAACAGAATTTTTCAATTATGACTTCCAATATGAACTGCATGACCATTTTATCAAATTCAGGCCAATCAAACCAAGGACTCCGCATCTGAATGGCAAAGTTGAAAGGTCTCAGCAGACCGATAAGACAGAGTTTTGGAATCTTATAGATTTGTCGGACAAGACACTTGATTTGAATGTGATGGCTATGGAATGGCAGGAGTTCTACAATAAGAAACGACCACATTCCTCACTGAACGGCAAGACTCCGATGCAAAAACTCAAGTCTGTCAAGCACCTTGTTCCGATCCAGCCCGATGTGAGTGAAAAATTCTGGGAGTCAAACGAAGAAACTCTTCCACGTAATTACAAGTATCTTAAATTCATAAAACATCGAAATAAGAAAACTGTTATTCGATAAGTCGTGGAGAATCAAAATATATCGCAGATTATTTTACGCTTTTAAACTCATCGGTCGGGGAACGACCAGCGCCAAGGGGGCGGGACCACCCGTCCCGACGAGCGTAAAAATCCAATAAGCTAATGTAGCGAATCTGTTGTTATAGCACAGCTAAAGTTAGAATAAATACCTTTTGTTATGGTGTTACAGTTGTAGTGATGTTTAATTTGTTTATTTGTAGGCGTTTATGCTAAAAATGCCGTAATATCATCTTTTTTTGTATTGGTTGCGGTATTGTGGTAGCAATAGAATACAAGGCATAATCGTTTTAAATATGGGTGCAGTACAGTTTTACGGTAAATTCCGCAAAACCCCGATGATGTGATGAAAGGAAAGAGTAAAGACGAATAGGATATTTGTTCTTTTTTGTGGCGTTACGTTGAGGCAGCCAATATTCAAAGTATTAAACATGATGTCTGCAAAATCTGTATACAAACTATAGCTTATTGAAAGGCATTTGGCAAAACGCCATTTTTCATATCTTGATAAAACAAGGATAGTTTCGTTACCTGTATGTCGGGAAATCGGCTACCCTTTTAGATTATACCTTTGCACTGCATCAATTATTAGACGGTGCGCAGAAATGCACAAGCGCCAATCGTGCCGGTAACAGGCGCATCGTGGAAAGATGTACTACCCCACTTCTGTAAATGCCGGAGTATCCTATTACCTTGTCGCATTTTTGCGATTGGGCGATGATTGAATTCTTATCCGTTTGTGCCCTTGTTTTATTCAAGCTGTTTTAATGTTTTTTATTAAAGCAGTATAAATTATTGCCAACGATATAATAAATTCTTAAAAGCGATTATTTTACCCTATCCGTAATATGACCGTTATTTTCTCATCTTGGGTGGTTAAAGGATCTATAATATTCTGAGATTCTTTTCCATGCCTTTTCCAAGGTATAAATCTGAGATTTATTTCAAAGATAATACATTTGATATGAAAACGGAATAGCATCCGGTCCCTATTTCTCAAGAGACTGCTATATAACAGTTCTTTAAATAAACATGTCGGATAAGTATGTAAGAAAATTATGATGTCGGAAATAAATTACTTACACAATGAAGGGTACCGAAACAAACGTCTGAATATGAATTGCCATAGCCAGAAAAAGGCAAAGGGAATGACTAGGATGATTGACGGTGCTTTTTATTATTTCCTTCTCTCTTTTCAAATCGAGTTTTTGCCATTCTAACCAGCCCAATGCCTAATAACTGAAACATAACTGGCATAGAGCAATATGTTTGAAAATTTAATCAGTAAAATATTGAAGATTGAGTGGGAGCCTATACCCAATCGTCAGGAGATTGTTACCATGCCTGATGTCATTTATCATCCGAACCTGTTCCTGAAAAATACAGGAAAGACATCGAAACGCTCCGAAAGAAATATGGAGATGCTTTCAAAACCAGTCTCTGTATTAATCTTACACTTCAAAAGGCTTTATCAATCATGCTGAGAGAAAGGAGGCGTCGAATTGATCCATGCAGAGGCTTACAATCCTATTTGATGAAAGAATGGGATATAGATTAACACAACATGCCTTTATTAATTTTTCCTGTTGGATATTGACGGAGAATCTATACGGGTAATAGCCGTAATCTTCTTGTTATGTATCATCCCGATCGGCTCGGCTGTTTTAAAGATTTAACTTCAAGTTTCCATCTGGTTGATATGTGAAAGTAGCTCTTGACCAGAACTGTTCAGGCATTGAGTTTCATGCCTGTTCTGGAACGTTTTCAGTCTGACAACGTCTTTACAGAGCTTAATTTGTAGATTATAACTGATTAAAACAGCGATAAGGCATATCGTGGAGTATTGTGTTATTATTGGGTGGTTTTATGTTATCACTTCTTACTCTATAGCGCTATATTTGTACCAATGCTTTTTATAGTGATTTAATTTAGTGAATTAAAAAATAAGTGAACTTTTATGTTTTATATGAGATACCTGACATCTGTACTATTTCTATTTTTAGGAATTCTGCCTTTGGTGAGTTTCGGACAAGAAGTTCATACCATAAAAGCTATAGGAGATCTTCCGTTCAGTAATCAATTTCAAGTGAGAGTGAACGGACAAGTTGCTACTGTTGAAAAACTGGAAAAGTTTGATGTCCCTATTCATTATACTAGGATTGCGTATGGTGGTGATAAGTCCGTAACAATAGAAATCGAGATAAATAATCCTATTGAATATTACTCCATTAGCCCTAAAAGGAAGCAACTTAAAGGGCTGGTCAAGGATCATATTCTTTCATTTTCTCTTGATGGACCCACTTATTTGCTGGTCAAAATAAACAGAATGGAAGAACTTTTTATTTTGGTTGATAAAATGCAGGATTATAAGTCCGATACCTTTACAGGTTCTTTGACCGATATTATGGATTATCAGGTGGATAATACAGGAAAAAGTATTGAAACTGCGAAACTTCAGAAGGCTATAGATGATGTTTCCCGTATGAATGGAGTTTTATATTTTCCTGCGGGTATATATAAAACAGGAGAATTGAAAATGCGGAGCAATATGTCTGTTATCTTATCAGAAGGAGCTTTGTTATTGGGAAGTGAAGATGTGAAAGATTATGCGGATAAGTCTTTGATCCGCCTGGATAATGTTTCAAATTTCCGTTTATTAGGTTATGGTGTCATTGATGGTTCTGGTTGGTCAGGACTGCGTAACAATGGAGGTACTGGATTTCATTTATTATATGCATCGGATTGCAACGATATATTAATTGATGGTGTTATGCTTCGTGATCCTTCCTTTTGGAATACGAGAGTCTATCGTTCCAAAAACTTCCATTTGAAAAATATAAAGATATTCAATAACCGTCCTTATAAGAACTGGACTAATACGGACGGCATTGATTTTGATTCCTCTGTTGATTGTTCAGTCACACATGCTGTGATACATGCCGGTGATGACAACCTGGTGGTGAAAGGGCTTGATAAGGAGCGATTGTTTATTTCTGAGAATATACTGTTTGATGATGTTTTGACAGTTGGTAATTCTGCTGCAACTAAGATCGGTACGGAAACAGGGGTGGAATATTTCAAGAATATAACATTCAGGAATATAGATGTAGTAAAATGCAAACGTGCTTTAGTAATAGACGCCTATGACTCTACCTATGTTGAAAATGTCAAGTTTGAGAATATCTTTGTGGAAGAGTTCGATTTCAATGGTACTGAATCTCCCCGTCTGATCGATTTTGAAATAACAGATAATAGCTGGCGGGAATGTGTGGGAAATTGTACGATTAATAATGTTCGGATAAATAATGTACATGTTGGGTGTGGTCTGCAACAGGTGACTTCACAGATATTAGGGAAGAATCAAGAGTTTGGAGTGGATGGAGTATACATTCATAGTCTGAAAGTGCGAAATAAAGAAATACATAGCCTTTCTGATTTGAATATGAAGGTAAATGAATTTGCAAAAAGAATTATATTCATAAATAAATAGAAATCTGATAGATGAAAAAAGTATTATTAAATCTAGTATTCTTTTGTGCTTTGGCATGCTTTGCTGAGGCACAGGAGTTTAAGGTTGCTGATATATTCAGTGACAATATGGTGTTGCAGCAAAAAATAAATAATCCGTTCTGGGGATGGGGAAAACCGGGAGCGAAAGTGACTATTTCCACTTCATGGAATCCTGATAAAGAATATACAGGGGTTGTTAATTCTAAAGGAACCTGGAAGATAGTCGTACCTACGCCTGCTGCCGGAGGACCTTATGAGGTGACAGTCACTGCCAATAAGAAAAAAGTCTTTCAGAATGTGTTTGTGGGAGAAGTATGGCTGGCAAGCGGACAGTCCAACATGAGCATGCCGTTGAAAGGATACTATTGCCAGCCGGTGTTGGGGGCTACGGAGGCCATATTATCTTCAGCAAAAAAGCAAATACATTTCATTAATATACCTACTTTAGCGGCCTATAAACCATTGGAGCATTTTGATGCCGGATGGGTGAAGGCTTCTCCGGAGAATGTAGCGGAATGTACGGCTGTGGGATGGTTCTTTGCTGATTTCTTACAGCGTAATATAGATGTGCCAGTCGGTATTATTAATGCCAGTTATGGAGGCTCCAACATCGAAGCATGGATGAATGCGGAGGCTTGTAAACAATTTGATGATATCCCCGTACCGCCATTGAGTGATGAAACTTCTCCGTGGATTAGTAATGTGCCTACGGTTTTGTATAATGGTATGATTCATCCGCTAGTGGGATATGGTATAAAAGGTATTATCTGGTATCAAGGTGAATCCAACATTTTCAATGTGCTTCGTTATGCTCCGTCAGTTGCTGCCATGGTAAGTAAATGGCGCGAAGCATGGGGACTAGGAGAAATACCTTTCTATTATGCACAGATTGCCCCTTACGACTATAAAGAGTGGAACTTTTTTACACCTCAATGGCCGGAAGTTTCGGCTTATCAACGGGAAGCGCAAAGACAGTGTCTAAAGCTGATTCCAAACTCTGCAATGGCGGTATTGTTGGATGTAGGAGAGCGATATCTGATCCATCCGAGAAGGAAAAAAGAAGTGGGCGATCGTTTGGGCATGCTGGCGCTTTCTAAAACCTATGGAGTGAAAGGATTTGAAGCAGAAAGTCCAACTTTCAGCAGAATGGAAGTTGAGGGAAATAAGGCTATTATCCATTTTGACAATCAATTTAACGGGCTTACCAGCTACGGGAAGACTTTAGAACTGTTTGAGATATCTGGAGATAATAAAGTATTCCATAAGGCGGAGGCTTACATTGATGAAGAAAAAGGTACTGTGGTTGTTTCATGTAAATATGTGACGGAGCCTAAAGCTGTGAGATATGCATTTAAAGATTTTGTGAAAGCTGAATTATTTGGTACAGGCGGTTTGCCAGTATCGTCCTTCCGAACTGACAATTGGGATTAATTAATAACATGATATTATGCGAAAACTATTGATATTATTTGTATTGGTTTTGCTCCCATGGTTATCTGTTCAGTCACAAAAGCCGATTTATCAAGATGCGGGACAGCCAGTTGAAATCAGAGTAAAAGATTTGCTGAAGCGGATGACATTGCATGAAAAGGTGCTTCAGCTGAATCAATATACATTTGGGGAGAATGATAATCCCAATAATATAGGTAAGGAAGTGAAAAATCTTCCGGCGGAGATTGGTTCGTTGATTTATCTCCATACCGATCCGAAGTTACGTAATCAGATTCAGCGTAAGGCAATGGAAGAATCTCGCCTGGGAATACCCATTCTCTTCGGATTTGATGTAATTCATGGATTGCGTACTGTGTATCCGATATCATTGGCACAAGCCTGCAGTTTTAATCCGGATTTGGTGACTCTGGCTTGCAGGGTAGCTGCTAAGGAATCTGTGTTGTCAGGTATTGACTGGACATTTTCTCCTATGATTGATGTGGCGAGAGATCCTCGTTGGGGGCGTATTTCCGAATGTTATGGAGAAGACCCTTACCTGAATACAGTATTTGGCATAGCATCGGTAAAGGGTTACCAGGGTGAGAAATTGTCAGATCCATATTCTATCGCAGCTTGTCTGAAACATTATGTAGGTTATGGAGTATCCGAAGGCGGACGGGATTACAGATATACAGATATATCACCCCAGGCTTTGTGGGAAACCTATCTACCGCCTTATGAAGCTGGTGTAAAAGCAGGTGCTGCTACACTTATGAGTAGTTTTAATGATATTAGCGGAATACCTGCTACTTCAAATCATTATATATTAACTGAAATCCTAAAAAATAAGTGGCAACATGATGGTTTTGTCGTATCCGACTGGAATGCAATAGAACAGTTAATTTATCAGGGTGTTGCCAAAGACCGGAAAGAAGCTGCGTATAAGGCTTTTCATGCCGGTGTGGAGATGGATATGCGTGATAATGTATATTGTGAATATTTAGAGCAGTTGGTTGCTGAAAAGAAGATACAAGTGTCGCAGATAGATGATGCGGTTGCCCGTATACTCCGACTCAAATTTCGCCTGGGCTTATTTGATGAACCTTATGCGAAAGAATTGATTGAGCAAGAACGTTATTTGCAGCAAGAGGATATTGCTTTGGCTGGTCGTTTGGCAGAAGAATCAATGGTGCTGTTGAAGAATGCAAATAACTTATTACCTTTTTCTTCAATGATTAAAAAAGTTGCGGTGATAGGCCCTATAGCAAAGGATAGTGTTAATCTATTAGGTGCTTGGGCTTTTAAAGGGAAGGCTGAAGATGTGGAGACCATTTATGAAGGAATGCAGAAAGAATTTGGCGATAAAGTACGGTTGGACTACGAGCAGGGTTGTGCATTGGATGGGAGTGATGAATCGGGTTTCTCTGCTGCCTTAAAAACAGCTGAAGCATCCGATGTTGTAGTACTATGTTTAGGCGAGTCCAAACAGTGGAGTGGAGAGAATGCTTCACGCTCTACGATTGCTTTGCCCGATATTCAGGAGAAGTTGCTTTTGCATCTAAAGCAGGCGAATAAGCCCATTGTACTTGTTCTTTCCAGTGGCCGCCCTCTTGAATTGATCAGACTGGAACCTCAGGTAGAAGCTATCATTGAGATGTGGCAGCCCGGTGTTGCGGGAGGAACTCCTCTGGCAGGCATTTTATCGGGCAGGGTGAATCCTTCTGGAAAGTTGTCAGTGACATTCCCACTGTCTACAGGCCAGATACCGGTCTATTATAACATGCGGCAGTCTGCCCGTCCGTTCGATGCGATGGGGGATTATCAGGATATTCCTACCGAACCTTTATATTCGTTCGGGTATGGATTGAGTTATACTACCTTTGTTTATTCAGATGCGAAACTTTCTTCCTTGAAAATCAGGAAGGATCAGAAGATAACAGCTGAGGTCACAGTGACTAACGCGGGTAAGGTGGAAGGAAAAGAAACCGTGTTATGGTATGTGTCCGATCCGTTCTGTACTATTTCCCGTCCTATGAAAGAGTTGAAATTCTTCGAGAAACAGTCGTTGAATGCCGGTGAAAGCAGAGTCTTTCGGTTTGATATTGATCCTATGAGAGATTTGAGCTATACGGATGCAACGGGCAAGCGCTTTTTAGAGCCGGGTGAATTTATAGTGTCGGTAGGTGGACGGAAACTGACTTTTGAAGTTGTGGACTAAGTTTTTCGGTGAATAAACAGTCTTTGATAAAAATAGATATGATTTATGAATAGAATAAGAATAAATACCTTGTTGCTGTTGTTGTGCATATTCCTTCCGGGAGTGGCGCAGGATGTATCTGACGGATGGAATAAAAATAAAACAGCAAGATTGACCAAACCTGTATTTGTCTATAACAATTGGTCCGCCTACGATGAATTGTCTGATAACATTCCTTTGAATGAGACATTGGCAATGAAAGAGTTGGATCACATTGCGCGTTTGAAAAAAATGGGTGTACAAGTGGATTATTATCTGATGGACGCATTTTGGTTTGATGTGAATGAAGGATATCGTAAGTGGAGATCGGACTGTTGGCCGGAAGGTCCCAAGCGTTGGCTGGATGCGTGTAAAAGAGAAGGAATAAAGCCCGGTTTGTGGTTCTCTACGAACTTGTTGCGTATAGGTGGCGAGGCAAATACGATGAAAGTTATTCCGGAATGGGAAAGCTCTGTGGCGGAAGACGGAATAACTCTTTGTCTGTTCAGGGGAGGATATTTACATCATCTTATGCAGACTCTGCAAATGTACGCAGATATGGGTATCAAGATGTTCAAATTTGATTTTGCTTATTTTGATGCGGCAACTCCTGATGCCAAATGTACGATGCTACCTGCTGACATTGAGGAACAGAATAAAAATGCCTTTATTTCTGCCATAAAAGAATTCCGTTATAAGAATCCGGATGTACTTTTTATTGGTTACAATGGTTTCGGGGGAGATATGGAAAATACGGTTACTCCGTTTCGAAAAACGGTAGACCTACGTTGGCTGGAAATATTTGATACGATGTATTGCGGTGATCCCCGTCTATCCGATGTGCCGATGATGAATTTCTGGCGCTCACAGGATTTGTATTCGGATTACATGACCTTCCAATACTTGTTTAACGGAGTACCGGTTCAGCGCATTGATAATTGTGCTTTTATGATTGGCACCACGGGTACTTGTTATAACAGGGCCTTAAATGCTTGGAAAGCTATGATGATTTTGACGATGGCACGCGGAGGCTGGTTGAATGTTTGTCATGGAAATATTGATTTGTTAAGTGATGATGATGCTTGCTGGATGGCTAAAGTGCAGCAATTGTATATGAAGGTACAGCAGTATGGAAATATTTCGGCATTCGGTTCCATCCCCGGTAAGGCTCTGCCATACGGATATATGGCTTCCGCTGAAGGAGGAAACCTTTATACTGTGGTAAACGCCTCACAGGAGAAAGTCAAAGTAACCTTGCCTGAAGCGACAGGAACGGGGAGGGTGCTTTTCACAGACAGTGGTTTTATACCTGTTTTAGAAAAGAATATTGTGGAATTGGGTCCGGAACAGATGGTTGTTGTCGGGTACGGTAAGTTCAGTGCCCGGGAGTATGATTTAGGTATTGAGAAAGATATCGTTATCCCTGCAACAATTCAAAAGGTAAAAATAGATGTGCAAAAGAAAAATGAGCATATCTTGCAGGCACATTACACTTCTTCAAAAGGGAAAACTGTGCGAATTATCTTTCAGCAACTGGATGAGCGTGGAAAAGCATTCCGTTCGTGGGGCGGTGCTCCTCCCACCGGGATTAAAATGGATCATTTCTTCAATATAGAAGTAAAGCAGGGCAAGCGTGCAGTTCCGGTAAAGAAATCGCATGATAAGATGATCTGGTGCGGTTTGTCATGGGCGGTAGGAGAGGTTTCTGCTGACGATATAAAAGAAGGACGTCCGTTGGAAATAAGTTGTACCACTATAGATGGGAATAGCGAACACTGCTTATTGGAAGTTTATGAGGTTGAATATTCTGCTGATAAGAAATAAAATTGGAAAAGGGATGGCTGGAACCGCTTCACAGTCATCCCTTTTTTGAGGTTATCGGTCTCCTTTTTTTAGATCCCTGAAATTCTTGGGTGTTTCATTATATACTTCCTTAAAGCACTTAATGAAATAATGTGCCTGGTTAAAACCGGTCAAGTAGGCAATTTCCGCAATAGACAAATCACTGTTTATCAATAGCTCGGATGCTTTTCGAAGCCGGATGGCCCGGATAAACTGATTGGGTGTCTGCCCGATGAGCATTCTGAATTTCTTATGAAGCACTGTCTTACTGATATTCATGGCTATTGAGAATTCCTCAATGTTGAAGTCTGCCTTGTCCAGATTCTCCTCTATCACCTTCATGGCCTGTTGCAGGAATACTTCCTTGGAATTGAACTCAATGGTATCGCTGTCTTTGGCAATCAGGTTCTTCAGGAGTTGTTCTTTTCGCTTTTGGCGCGTATTCAAGATATTCATTATTTGATTAATCAATGCTTCCGTATCAAAAGGTTTCTTGATATAGATGTCAGCGCCTTCTTTATAGCCTCTCAGTTCATCCTCAGATGAAGTTTTGGCAGTCAGTAATATAACGAATATATCGGCATAAAGGGAATTCTCCTTTATGTGGCGGCACAGTGCCAGGCCATCCATACCGGGCATCATGATGTCCGATATTACGATTTCAGGAAGATACTCATCTACTAATTTCAAGGCCTCTTCTCCATGGGTGGCTGTCACTATGTTGAAGTACTCCGTCAATTTGTCCGTAAGGTATTTAAGTATCTGTTCGTTATCTTCTACAAGAAGTATGGTGGCACTGTTCTCCATATTGGTTGCCTGTGCTTTAAATTCGGTAATATCAGTTGCTTCCTGATATTTTTCAGAATTCTCTACCGGTAGTTTGATGCACAGTGTGGTGCCTTGTCCGGGTTGTGAGTCAATAGAAACTGTGCCGTTCATTACTGATACGAATTTCTTTACGACATATAATCCTATGCCCAATCCGTTGGGAGTATTTTCTTTATTGTATTGGGGCTCACGATAGAATTTATTGAATACAGTTGTCTGGTATAGCTGATTGATACCCGGTCCCGTATCTTTTATGAATACACTCAATTGCCCATCTATATATTCCAGTGCTACCGATACACTGCCTTGATCGGGGGTATACTTGATGGCGTTACTCAGCAAGTTATATAAAATCCTTTCAAATTTCACACTATCAATCCATATATGTATGGAGGGGATATTGGCTTGGTAAGATAGCTGGATCTTTTTAGAGCTTGCCAGATAATTGAATGCATTCACTATGATGCGGCAGAATGATACGATTTCTATGGTTCTATTGTTTATCTTTACTTCAGAGAATTCCACTCGCTTGAAGTCGAGGATTGTAGAAAATAGATCGGATAAGAATGCAGCATTCTTAGTGATGATGGATAGTCTTTCATACTGGATATCATCTTCTTTGGTTTCACGCAACATATCATTGGCAGGTGCCAGTATCAAAGATAAAGGTGTAATCAGGTCGTGCCCGAGACTTTCGAAGAAACTTTCCTTTTCCTTTAATAGTTCTTCTTTCTTCAATGTCTCCATCTCCTGTATCTTTTGTATGCTCTTTCTTCTGTAGTGTCTGATAATCATATATATTATGAGTGCGATGCTCAACAAGATAATCAGGCAGGAAATGGAATAGAACAAAGGTGTTTTCCACCAGGGTGGAGCGACAATAATACTCATGGACCAGCATGGTTTGGTGCCTGACTCTTCGTTATATTTCATAATTTCCAGAGTGTATGTACCTGGGTTGAGTTGTGAGAAGGTCAGAGGTACGGACATATCAAGATATTGCCAGCTGTCGGTAAAACCGATCATCCTGTATAGATATTTATTGCAGTAGTTGGCTTCCCCTATTTCAGTAAAGGACAGGGAGATCCATTTGGAGGCATAAGAGAGGGTGATGGAAGGAATATATTCGGTATTCTCTTTTAAAATCACCCGGTTGTTTATCGTGTCACCGACTTGTATCTTTTGGTGGTTGATCTCTAGATCGGTCAATATGAGTTTGGTTTTATCATATTGATGCAGTGCCTTTTCCACATCCATGGCCATGAGCTGTTCGGTATTGCTGAACAGGATATATTCTTTGTTTTCATAAGTTATTTTTTCAGCTGAAAGGATGGAAGAATTGCCCCAATAGCTGATATTCGGTTCGCAAATGCGTTGTTCATTGTTTATGTAGCAGAATATCTTTTCACCGATAAAGAACCATAGATTTTGGTTATCATCGAGCAACAATGACTTGATGGCCCCTTGTGGCAATGGGTATGTAGGGAATGCTGTAGAAACTTGCAGTGAATCATTGGATACTTCCATCTTCAACAGATTGTTTGATGTTCCTATCCACCAGCATTTATTACTCTTATCTTCTATGATAGAGTAGACAATCTCCTGGTCGATGATTTTATCTTTTAGAGTGACCTGGTCCGATGCATTGAAGATAGAGAGCCCATTATGCGAAGCTATGAACAATTGATTGTCACGATAAGGTATGATAGCGTTTATTCTGTCCCGACTGAAATAGTCATAATGGATATAATCTTTTATTTGTTGGTTCTTCTTGTCCAGATATACGGACATCAGACCGTTTTGTTTGGTGCCTATCCACACCTTATTATCTTTTATATAGAAAGTCGTAATCTTTTCTAATTCAGTGCTTGCCGTAAATTCTTTCCATTGAATTTCCTGCGAATTATTATTCTGGAAAGAATATAATAATCCTATGCCATCGTGTCCCACTAACGTAATATCCTTATTTTGCCCGATAGATAAGATATGGTCCTTGAATTTATCTCTGCTTTTGTAGTTTTCCTTTTCAGTCGAGGTACGCATATCGAAATGATACATGCCGTCTCCTAAAGTTCCCAACAATATTTTATCTTGTAAAAGGGCGATAGAAGTGATAGGAGAATGTGTTTTACGAATTGAGAGTAACTGATTGATTCCCCTGTCTGAGGAGGAGTATTTATAGAGTCCTTTTCCGTATGAACCTATCCAGATATTATCAAGACTATCTTTATAAATAGTATTGATAAAAGTAGTGCCCAGATGTTCTGTGCCGGGCAATGGATAAATACGTTCTTGTTCTTTATCATATACTTTTATTCCCTCTCCCCATGTGCCGATTAAAAGTTTATTTGCTTCTCCTTCTATGCGGTATATGGGGGTATTGCTGTTATAGAGATGGATGGTCCGGGCTTGTTCGGGTTGTTGACTCCATGTTAATCCATAGAGTGCATTATCCCATGAAGAGTAATATAGTGTATTTTCTTCTCCGGTGTCGTGTATTTGTGTGATGGTTTGGTTCTTGGGAGTAATGTCTGCCCATGTTCGTTTTTGGGAATTGTACATCAGAAGTCCTGTATAGGTGCTGATCCATATATTTCCTTTAGGTTTTTCCACAAAACTAGAAACAATGGCTCCTGAATGGCTACGTTCGGCGGTAAAACTGGTACGTTCTGTATTCTTGGGAGTTAATTTGCATATACCTTCTTCCCAACTTCCCAGCCAGATGTTATGATCAGAGTCTTCAAATATGGAAACAATCCGGTTAGGGATGGGTTCGGAAACTTGTTCATTGAGGTGGGTGAACTGGTCGGTCCGCGGATTGTATATATCTACTCCTCCGGTCTTAAAGCCAATCCATAACAAGCCTTTGGTATCAAGGAACAAGGTTTCTATATTGTTATTCTTAAGACTGTTATTTACTGATTTTCCCGATTTATAGACTTTAAATCGATGTCCGTCAAAACGGTTGAGTCCATCTTCTGTAGCAATCCACATATAATAGTCATTTTCACAGATGGAAGTGATTTCAGAACTTGATAATCCATCTGCTAAATCATAATGCAATAGTTTCTGTGCTCCGGCAGTGGAAGCTAAAAAGAGTGTGAATATAAATAATAGCTTTCTCATAATTTTAATGTTTAGGACAATGCATCATATATTGTTCGAGTAAATCCTCCATTTCTTTTGCAGGTAAGGACTCTATTAAACGGATATGCTTTCCTGTTCTTGTAGCTCTCCATGTATTATTACCTTCAGAGTCTACAGATATAACTCCCCGTTCACTGATATAATAAGGCGTATAGCCTTTTATGGCTACCCAAACGGTTGCCTGATCCCAACTCCATCTACCTTGTGGCTCTCCCTGCGACATGCTTAGTAAAAATACATCTTTTATAGGGTGATTTTCTACAGGTATCCGGCTAACTCGGCGACCGGTTATTATGTTGTAGCCAATCTCGAATCCACAGAAGATAATGACTGTAGGCCAATGGCTCACAACGAAAGAAGAGGAGGAAGCGTCACAATATACATTATATTCTCGTCCTTCGGGGAATATTCCTGCCATGGAAACCAGCTGTTTAACCTTTCTGCGTACAAGTTCTACTCCTGTTTCCGGTGAAAATTCGTCTCCTTTTGATTGTAGCAGTTCTTTTAGGTTGGAGAAAGCTCCGATGGTGCAGATTGTGACACTATTATCTGGTTGCGTGCATAAAATAGATCGATATACCTTAACAGCATCGGGGGCATCTGATGATTTTGCTATTCGGTGGGTATATTTCTGAGGCAAAACTTCAGTCCATTTCTTGTTGTGTGGGCATTCCAATGTGACAGCACTTTCTCCTTTAGCAACGCCAAGAGGAATATCAGGTCGTTTGAAGTATGTATTAATGATCTCAATACAAGGAATTGTTAATTCGGACTTATTAGACGATATAGTAGCCAGTATATCTACATATCCACTGTCTGCTAATGCATGCATCACTGCCATGGCACCCACGTCATCGTAGTCAGGTCCCAAGTCCGTATCTAAAATCAATCGGACCTTATCAGCATTAGTTATATTTGAAAGGCTACATTCACAAAGGAGAAGCGATAAGAAAGAGTATAAAATAAATCTTATTTTAGTCATAGCATACTGATTAAAAATCAATATTCAAAAGTAGGAAAAAATAAGCGATCCCCCTCTTTTTGAAGATGCTTTAAAATAAAAGAATCGTGCCGATTGATAACAAATTCCTGTTTTTGATAGTGGATACAGGAATTTGTTATTCTTTTGTGCTTTTCTGTTATCCTGTTTATAAAGAAATAGAGACTTTTGCATCAGTAACTTTTTAATTTAAAATATTATGAATAAACAACATGTTTTGCAAAGACGAATCATTTTCGGATTGCTATTCCTTGGTGGAGTAACTTTCTCTTATGCATCAACAGAAAAAGATCTCGGTTCTTCAACATCAGCCATTACACAACAGGCTGTAACAGTAAAAGGTTCTGTGAAGGATGCTGCCGGTGAAGCGATAATTGGAGCCTCTGTAGTAGTAGAAGGTACTACGAATGGTCTGATTACAGATGTAGATGGACATTTCTCTATTCAGGCATCAGTAGGACAAAATCTTGTGATTTCTTATATCGGTTATGAGACGCAAGTCATGAAAATTGCCCGGGCAAACCAACAAATTAATGTTGTATTAAAAGAAAGCTCGGAGTTGATCGATGAAGTTGTGGTTGTGGCCTATGGTACGCAGAAAAAAGCCAATCTGACGGGAGCAGTATCTTCTGTAAAAGTCAATGATATTAAAGATATCCCGGTATCCAATACTTCCAGTTTGTTGCAAGGACGAATGAGTGGTGTTACCGTAAGTTCTTTCTCTGCACAACCCGGTGCTGAAGGAGATGTGGAAATCCGTATCCGCGGTATAAACACTTTTGGTGACAGTAATCCTATGGTGTTGATTGATGGTGTGGAAGGAAGTTTGAATAGTGTATCTCCGAATGATATTGAAAATATTTCGGTTTTGAAAGATGCAGCTTCAGCTTCTATATATGGTGTACGTGCAGCCAACGGTGTAGTCTTGGTGACAACGAAACGTGGACATACGGACAAAAAAACTTTGTCTTATAGTGGATCTTACGGTGTTCAGAAAGCTACGGTTCTACCCACCTATATTAATTCATGGGATTGGGCAACTCTTTATAATGAGCAGAATGAAGCTATGGGAGATGTAACTACGAATTTTACTCCCGAAATGATTCAGCAAATGAAAGATGGATCTAACCCTGATTTATTTGCTAATACTCGTTGGTCGGATAAAATATTTCGTTCTGCTCCTATACAGACACATCATTTGTCTATGTCGGGTGGAAATGCAACTTCTCATTATATGGGGTCGGTAGGATATATGGGACAGGATGGTATCATGGAAGGTACAAGTACTGACCGTTTTAATTTTCGTTTGAATGCTGACAGCAAATTCATTGATATAATCACTTTAGGACTGAATGTTTCTGGTAACCACGAAGAAGTAGAGGAGCCGACCATTGGTACTTACTATGTATTCGAACAGATGAAATGGCATTCCCGTCCTTCGGTGCCTTATAAATATAGTAATGGTGATTGGGGATTTGTAGATGGTAACGACAAAATGCAGGCTATTAAGAATCCGGCATATGCCACTACAATTACTTCAAAGAAAAAGTACAGTCGCTTTGATGGTAAGGCTTTCTTAGAAATTGAGCCAATTAAGAACCTATCTATAAAAACGAGTTTTGCTTATCAATATAACCAATGGAACAGTATTGCTGCTGAACCTGCTTATATCCCATTGGACTCGTATGGTAATCCTGTAGGAGGAAGTGGTAAAAATTATCTAACAGATGCTTATTATTCTGAAACTCAGTGGATCAATGAAAATCTTATAACTTATCATTTTGATGTGAGTGGACATGCATTTAACTTCTTATTGGGGCAATCCAATCAATATAATAATTTCCGTTCTACTACAGCAACAGGCGAGGATCTTCCAAGTGATAATATTTCTGTATTGAATGGTGCTTTAAGCACTTCTGCCAAAGGAGATGCTGCTGAAGCTGCCTTAAGATCTTTTTTTGGTCGTGTGAATTACAATTACAAAGATCGTTATCTGTTAGAGTTTAATCTTCGTCGTGATGAGTCTTCTAGAATCCCAAAGAAGAATCGTGTTGGTTATTTCCCTTCTGTGTCTGTGGGCTGGAATATTGCTCAAGAAGCCTTTATGGAAAAATATAGCTTTATTAGTCAATTGAAATTGAGAGCTAGTTGGGGAGAATTGGGTAATCAGGAAATTGGTTACTATCCATTTGCACAATATATTGGTTTAGGTAATAATTATGTATGGGGAGATAATAAAACTCAAGGTGTAGCTATTTCCTCATTAGCGAACCCTGATATAAAATGGGAAACAACTGCTACTACGGATGTAGGTATAGATGCTGCTTTTCTGAATAATAAAATTACCCTTACTGCCGATTATTTTTATAAAAAAACCTCTGATATCTTGTTGCAATTGCCTATTCCTGGAATTGTAGGTATTTCTACGGAACCTTATGTTAATGCTGCATCAGTAAAAAATGAGGGCTGGGAGTTTGCTTTAGGTTATAATGATCAATGGGGAGATTGGACATTTGGTGCAAATGTTAATTTCAGTAAAGTGAAAAATGAGATTCTTGACTTACATGGTAAAGATTCTTGGATTACAGATTGGTCTATTAATTTGGAAGGACATCCTATCAATTCTTATTATGGCTATGTAGCTGATGGATTGTATCGTACACAAGAAGATGTGGATGAAGCCAATGAAAAGAATTCTGTTGGTGGCGGTGCCCTGAAGCTGGGTGATATTCGTTACAAGGATATTAGTGGCCCAGAAGGCAAACCGGATGGAGTGGTGGATACTAATGATCGTACAGTAATCGGTAATCCATTTCCTGATTTTACTTATGGTTTTGGTTTAAATGCTGCTTATAAAGGATTTGATTTTTCTGCTTTTTTTCAGGGAGTGGCTGGTGTAGATCGTGTCGTAATGGATTATCCTACTATTTCGGGTAATGTTACAACAGTATTTTTAGATCGTTACTCTGAGAGTGCTAATCCTAACGGAAATTTCCCACGTTTAGGTAATGGTGATTATAATAGTCAACCTTCTTCATTTTGGTTGAAAGATGCTTCTTACCTACGTTTAAAAAACATTGAATTGGGCTATTCTTTCAAGCAAGAATGGATTCGTAAAGCAAAACTGGAACGTCTGAGAATATATGTTTCTGCACAGAATATTCTGACTATTACTGGTATTGATGATTATGATCCAGAAAAGTATGGTACTGATACTCGTGGTCACGCTTATCCTAATGCCAAGACGTTCTCTGTAGGATTAAACATCACATTATAATTTAAAATAAAAGAATCATGAAAAAAATATATTATTCAGTTATTTTCTCATTGGCTTTCTCTCTTTTTTCTTGTTCAGACTTCTTGGACCGTGAATCTTTGTCAGAGTTGTCCAATGGTAATTTTTGGAATACAGAAGCTGATGCAACTAAGGCATTAGTCGGTTGTTATGATGCTTTGCAGAGTGAAGGCAGTTTGGGATTCTGTTGGCCGGGGGACAAGACTTGTAGTTTGCGCGAACTGGAATTTGCTACGGATAATGGTTATTTTGCTTGGATTCCGTGGGTTGGACCCGATGTTATTACTAATAACACCATGAGTCCTACGTCTGCTGTTACCAAAGCAGTATGGAATGCTTCTTACACAGGTATTGCGCGATGCAATAATGTTATTGAGAAAGTACCACAAATGTTGGAAGCTGGTAAAATAAGTGAGGAGGCTGGTACAAGGATTGTTTGTGAAGCCAAATTCATTAGAGCCTTGTTTTACAATCATCTGACTAGCTTATATCGCGATGTTCCCAAAGTTTTTAATGTGTTGACTACTGAAACAAGCCAAGTGCCTAAGTCGCCGAAATCAGAAATTATAGCTGATATAGTCAAAGATCTGAAAGATATTACTGCCGAGGGGATGTTACCTGTTACTGCTGATAGAGGACGCGCTACTAGAGGTGCTGCACTAGGTCTATTGACTCGTGTATACTTGTATAACGAAATGTATAAGGAGGCTGCAGATGCTGCTGCGCAGGTCATGAGTTTAGGCTATATAATAGATCCCAATTACAGTACGTTGTTTACAGAAGCTGGTGGTGCCAGCAAAGAAATAGTATTTGCCATTCGCTTTAAAAATACTGATCAACAAAATGGTGAAGGTGGTTTTTTAGCTTATAATTATGGTTATCCGATGGAGTGGCAGTTGCCTTATCCGAATTTGGCAAACGATTTTTATTGCAAAGATGGCAAACCCATTACTTCTTCGGAAATCTATGATCCGAATGATGATTCAACTCGCGATCCACGTTTGACATATACACTGATGACGAAGAATGGTGATACGTATGATGGTAAAGTTAGTGATGCATGGTGGTCCTGGAACAGTCCATTCCAATTGTTCATGCGTAAATATCAAAATCAACCTACTACATGGACTGCTGATAATCAGGATATGTATGTCATTCGCTATGCTGATGTGCTATTGATGCGCGCAGAAGCTTTGGCTAAGCAAAATACGGGTAAAGACGAAATAATGTCACTGGTGAACCAGGTGCGTCAGCGTGCCGATGTGATGATGCCGAAGGTGGAAGATGCTGAAGGTTCCAATCTCTCTTATGACCAATTGCTCGATGTGGTGAAACATGAAAGAAGGGTGGAGTTGGCTTTAGAAGGTACCCGCTATTTTGACCTTATGCGTTGGAAAGAAATGGATAAAGCATACGAAAGATGTCGGGCAGACGGTGGAGCAGGTTCTCATGTCTTCGATTCATCAAAGGGATATGTATGGCCTATTCCTCAATCAGAGCTAGATAATAATAGGGCTTTGGTTCAGGCACCAGAATGGGGTGGTAAATAATTGAAATAAATTCCAGAAAGAGGCTGGTCGGATGAAAATCTTGTCTGAAGGCCAGCCTTTGCTCTGCTAAATGTAATGATATGAGAAGTATATACAGCCTATTGCTTTTGTTAATAACGTTGGAATTGAGTAGTTGCAGTGAAAAGAAGCCCACCCCTCGAGAACAATCTTTCGATGAAGGGTGGTTGTTCCATCGTGGAGATATTATTGAAGGTGAGAGATCAGATTTAGACGATTCACAATGGCGTCTGGTGAATCTTCCCCACGATTGGAGTATTGAAAATATTCCCGGAACAAACTCTCCTTTTACTGCTGATGCTATCACTGAGGTTTCGGGAGGTTTTACTGTCGGTGGAACTGGCTGGTATAGGAAGCATTTCTATGTGGATACAGCTGAGAAAGGGAAATGTATAGTTGTTGCTTTCGATGGAATTTATATGAATGCAGATATTTGGGTGAATGATCGCCATGTAGCCAATCATGTTTATGGATATACTGCATTTGAGCTGGATATAACAGATTATGTGCGATTTGGAGAAAAAAACCTGATAGCTGTTCGCGTAAAGAATGAAGGTCTGAACTGCCGTTGGTATACAGGTTCGGGAATCTATAGGCATACTTCTTTGAAAATAACCAATCCGCTTCATTTTGAGACTTGGGGGACGTTTATCACCACACCTGTTGCCACAACCAATAAAGCAGAGGTACATGTACAGAGCGTTCTAGCAAATACAGAGAAAGTAACTGGAAAAGTGATTTTGGAAACACAGATTGTAGATAAGGAGAACCGTACTGTAGCTTGGAAGGAACAACTGGTAACATTGGATAATCAAGAAAAAACAGAAATTAACCATATATTAGAAGTGACTTCTCCGCAATTATGGTCTACAGACAATCCTTACTTATATAAAGTTGTAAACCGTCTTCTGAAAGACAATAAGATAATAGATGAGGAATGTATTTCAATAGGTATACGAAATATTGCATTTAGTGCAGAGAATGGTTTCCATCTGAATGGTAAATCCATGAAATTAAAAGGTGGATGTATTCATCATGACAATGGCCCTTTGGGTGCAAAGGCTTTTGATCGGGCAGAGGAAAGGAAAATTGAATTATTGAAGGCGGCTGGTTTCAATGCGCTACGCTTGTCCCATAATCCTCCTTCAACTGCTTTGCTTAATGCCTGCGACCGTTTAGGTATGTTGGTGATAGATGAGGCTTTTGATATGTGGCGACAAGGTCATTACAAGGATGATTATGGACAGTATTTTGATAAGTTATGGAAAGAAGATCTGTATAGCATGGTTGCACGTGATAGAAATCACCCTTGTGTCATTATGTGGAGTATTGGTAATGAAATCAAAAACAAAGAAACTACTGAAGTAGTAGAGGTATGCAGGGAATTGACAGGTTTTGTGAAGGCACTTGATACAACTCGTCCTGTTACGGCGGGAGTCAACTCTATTGTTGATGCAACGGATGATTTTCTGCTCCCCTTGGATGTTTGTGGTTATAATTACTGTTTAAATCGTTATGAATTGGATGCCAAACGTCACCCGGACCGAATTATCTATGCCTCGGAATCCTACGCATCCCAGGCTTATGATTATTGGAAAGGGGTAGAAAATCATTCATGGGTGATCGGTGATTTTATCTGGACTGCTTTTGATTATATTGGTGAGGCAAGTATCGGCTGGTGTGGGTATCCGCTTGATAAACGTATTTTCCCTTGGAATCATGCTAATTGCGGCGATTTGAATCTTTCGGGCGAACGTCGTCCCCAATCCTATTTGCGCGAAACGTTATGGAGTGAGGCACCGGTATCCCATATTGTTGTGACGCCTCCTGTTCCCTCTTTCCCTTTGAATCCGGATAAGGCGGAGTGGAGTGTATGGGATTTTCCGGATGTTGTGGATCATTGGAATTTTCCGGGATATGAAGGAAAAAAGATGACAGTATCTGTATACTCCAATTGTGAACAGGTTGAATTGTTCTTGAATGGAGAATCTTTAGGCAAACAAGAAAATACTGTCGATAAGAAAAATACGCTTGTTTGGGAAGTACCTTATGTTCATGGAATATTGAAAGCCGTGAGTTATAATAAAGGCAATGAGGTGGGCACTGCAGCATTGGAAAGTGCCGGTAAGGTTGAAAAAATCAGATTATCTGCAGACAGAACGGAAATCGTAGCTGATGGTAATGATCTAAGCTATATTACATTAGAATTGGTAGATAGTAAAGGCATTAGGAATCAGTTGGCTGAAGAATTGGTGGAATTTTTTATAGAAGGAGATGCTACGATTGAGGGAGTAGGTAATGCCAATCCTATGAGTGTAGAAAGTTTCGTTGCTAGTAGTCGGAAGACGTGGCGTGGAAGCAACCTGTTGGTGGTGCGTTCTGGTAAAACGTCTGGTAAAGTTATTGTAACAGCAAAAGTACAAGGACTTCCAGTGGCTAATATTATTATAAATCAGAGGAGTAAATAAAGACATCTACAATAGAAAAGTGGATATTGGCGGATAATGAAGAGTATCCCTAGATTCTATCAAAATCGGATAAAATTTACCTTTTATCTATCTTCTCTTTGTTATATGTAAGGAGTAGGTCTAACGAAAATAGGAGATAATATGAAGTTGAAAGCATTAGTAAAACGATATGTATTTGTCATTGTAAACTCGTTGATTGTTACAGCATGCAGTCAGAGTATGGATTGTTCCGTACGAAAGATTAAGTTTGATCAGGGCTGGAAATTCCATCTCGGTCAAATAAAAGATGCAGCAAAAGAGTCTTGTGATGATTCGGAATGGCGAGTGTTAAATCTACCACATGACTGGAGCGCAGAACCTCTTCCCGATTCAGAAGGTTTATCAGTAGGACCCTTTTCTAAGGAAAGTATTGGAGGTTTTGCTACCGGACAAACCGTAGGTGGTGAAGGGTGGTATAGAAAATCATTTATTATTGACCGTAAAGATGCTCACAAGCTTCATTCCCTTTATTTTGAGGGAGTTTATGCGCAGTCCGAAGTGTGGGTGAATGGACAGAAAGTGAAATTCAATGCGTATGGATATTCATCCTTTAAATGTGATATCACTTCGTATTGCCATCCGGCAGGTGAAGTGAACACTATTGCTGTAAAGGTAACGAATGAGGGGAAAAATTCTCGTTGGTATGCCGGTTCAGGCATTTACCGGCATGTATGGTTAATTAAGACCGATCCTGTTCATTTGGATGAATGGGGAGTTGCTGTGCGTACTGTGAAAGTAACAGATGATGAGGCAATATTGGCAATAGAGGTAGATGTGCTGAATGAGAAAACTGAAAGTGCGGAAGCAAATATGGTGATTACTATTATTTCTCCTGATGGTGAGGAAGTAGGTGTGGAAGAGCAATCTGTGAATGTTGATGCAGCTGGTAAACAGACGATTGCTTTTTCTTTGCCGGTGAAACAGGCAAAGTTATGGTCGGTTGATACTCCGCATTTGTATAAAGCGAAGATTTTGCTTAGTTCCGGGCATGAGGTGTTGGATCAAATATCTATTCCTTTTGGTATCCGTACCATTTCTTTCAGTGCGAAAGAAGGATTTAAGTTGAATGATTTGTCTCTGAAACTGAAAGGTGGCTGTGTACATCATGATAATGGTTTGTTGGGAGCTGCTTCGTTGGATAGGGCGGAGATGCGTAAAATAGAATTGTTGAAGGCAAATGGATATAATGCAGTCAGATGTGCTCACAATCCTCCGGCAGAAGCTTTTCTCAGAGCTTGTGATGAGCAGGGTATGTTGGTAATTGATGAGGCTTTTGATCATTGGCAAAAAGAAAAGAATCCTCAGGACTATCATCGTTTCTTTGATGAATGGAACGAAAAAGATATTTCGGCAATGGTGTTAAGAGATCGGAATCATCCGTCTGTCATCATGTGGAGTATCGGAAATGAAATTCAGGAACGTTCGGATGATGCTGGGGTGGAGATTGCTGAAAGATTGAGGAATATAGTGAAGAAGTTGGATCCTTCGCGTCCGGTAACTGCTGCTATCAACGATTATTGGGATAATCCGCAACTGAAGTGGAAGGAAGATGCTGTAAAAGCCATGCAGCATCTGGATGTGGCAGGATACAACTATATGTGGTACGAATATGAGAATGATCATCAGCAGGATCCTTCACGTATTATATATGGTAGTGAGACTGTTGCTCAGGAAGCTGCTGTAAACTGGAATCTGGTGGAAAAGCATCCATATATCATTGGTGATTTTGTATGGACTGCCCTTGATTATTTAGGTGAATCGGGAATAGGTCATACACTGGAACTGAGTAAAGGCGAGAAAAATCCTCAGTTTATGGGGTGGCCCTGGTATAACGCATGGTGTGGAGATATTGATATCTGTGGAGAAAAGAAGCCACAATCTTATTACCGCGATATTGTTTGGAAGGAAAGGGAAATAACAATGGCGGTACAACCTTTGCCGGCTGCCGGGAAAACAGAAGATGTGAGCTATTGGGGGTGGAAGAACGAATCTCTTAGTTGGAATTGGAAAGGGCTGGAAGGCAAACCTGTAAAAGTGAATGTTTATAGTCGTGCGCCTAAGGTAAGACTCTATCTTAATAATGAATTGCTGGGTGAGCAAGAAGTTTCAAAGAAAGATTATACGGCTACGTTTATAGTCAACTATCAGCCGGGTGAATTGAAAGCAGTGGCTACCTATGACAACAGCGAATCTTCATGTGTTATTTTAAGAACCACAGGTGCTCCGGTACAGATACGTTTAATCGCTGATCGCAAAGTGATTAAAGCGGATAGGGATGATCTGGCTTATGTCACTGTTGAATTGATTGATAAAGAGGGTAAGGTAGTACCTGATGCTGATATGAAAGTGACTTTGAGTGCTGTGGGAAATGGTATTATCAGGGGATCTGGGAATGCATGTCCTACAGATATGGAAAGTTTCCGTTCCTTATCACCTAAAACTTTTAAAGGTAAAGCAATGGCTATATTGCAACCGGATGGAAATGCAGGTGAGATAATCTTGAATGTTTCAGCAGAGGGGATGAAAGGGGCATCGGTTACAATTAAGACGGTGGATCGGATGTCGGCTAAGCAACAGGGAAAAGATATCGTAACTCCCGGCAGTATTTGGAAAGATACGGATGGAAATCCGATAAATGCACATGGGGGAGGTATTCTCTACCATGAAGGTACTTATTATTGGTATGGTGAATTTAAAGGTGATTCTACCTATCGCCTGGACTGGGTTAAAACCTGGGAGTGCTGGCGGGCTGAAGCTGGAGGGGTGGCTTGCTATTCATCCAAGAATCTGACAGACTGGAAATTTGAGGGTAAGGTTCTGCCTACGGTAGATGATGATCCGACTTCTGATCTTCACCCTTCGCAAGTGATAGAGCGCCCGAAGGTCATCTATAATGAGAAAACCGGTAAGTTTGTAATGTGGATGCATATTGAAAGTCCTGATTATGAAAAGGCACATGCTGGGGTAGCAATCAGTGACTCACCGACAGGAACCTTCACTTATTTGGGGTCTTTTAAACCGAATGGAGCAGATAGTCGTGATCAGACTATCTTCAAGGATGATGATGGAAAGGCTTATCATATTTGCTCCTCAGAATGGAACAGTACTTTGTATATCAGTTTGCTGACTGATGATTATACAAAACCTTCAGGAACTTATGTCCGGAGATTTATTGGACAATCTCGGGAAGCTCCTGCAGTCTTTAAACGAAACGGTCATTATTATATGCTCTCATCCGGTTGCACCGGTTGGGACCCGAATAAAGCCAAATGGGCCGTATCTGATTCAATGTTGGGAGTTTGGGAACTGAAAGATAACCCCTGTTTGGGGCGTGATGCCGATAAGACATTTTATGCCCAAAGTACTTATGTACTTCCCATTGAAGGGATGCAGGATCAATTTATTGCTATGTTTGACAGGTGGAATAAAACGGATTTAATAAATTCACGATATGTTTGGTTACCGGTTGAGTTCGATGGAGACAGACCACTTATTCGCTGGGCGGATCAGTGGAGTACTCAGACAATGGAAGCGGTTTATTAACCTAATGATAGAATACAAATGAAAAAAATATCCTTTTTATTTATCGGTTTTTGCTTGTTTACGAATTTATCAGCACAGAAAGTTTATAGACTGGATGCTTCGAACGTCATGGAGACACCTTTGTACGGTCATCTGAAAATGGGAAATCCGGGGCCTAAGGAGAGAGCAATAGAAGTTAATAGCCTATATATGACCGTGGGCGGGAAGCCAATTCTACCCGTTATGGGAGAATTGCATTTTTCACGTATCCGTAAGGATTTGTGGGAAGATCGTATCTTGAAAATGAAAGCTTGCGGTATCAATATTATCTCGACTTATTTGTTTTGGAATCATCACGAAGAGATAGAAGGTCAGTTTGAATGGGAGAATGAGAAGGATTTGCGCAGCTTTATTAAGTTATGCCAGAAACATGGGCTGTTTGTAGTTCCGAGACTGGGTCCCTGGTCGCATGGAGAAGCTCGTAATGGTGGGACACCTGATTGGATTTTACAGAAAAAATATCTGAAAGACCGCTCAAATGATGTGGTTTATCAGAATTATGTCAAACGCTATTTTGCTCAAATAGCTAACCAGTTGAAAGGGCTTTACTATAAAGATGGTGGGAATATCATAGGCATCCAGTTGGAAAATGAATATTGGTATGGCAAGGAGGGTGAACCACATATCCAATGGTTGAAAGATACGGCTTTGGAAAATGGTATTGATGTTCCGATGTATACGGTTACTGGATGGGGAGACGGTTCTGTTCCTCCTTTTGAAGTGATCCCTTTATGGGGAGGATATGCAGATGCTCCATGGGTGGAACATGTGGGAAAAGAATACCAGCCGGGAAACTTCTTGTTTGACTCGTTTCGTGATAATGAGAATATAGGTAATGATCAAATAAAGCGGCAAGATGTGTATATGACATATGAAAAATACCCTTTCTTTACTTGTGAAATGGGAGTGGGTGTGCAAAATACCTATCACAGGCGACTCAGCATCGATCCTTTAGACGGGTTGGGCATGATGATAGCCAAACTTGGTTCAGGGTCTAATCTGCTGGGATATTATATTTTTGCCGGTGCCACTCAGTTTACGGGTAAACTATGGTCTACTGAGGAAGAACAATTGAAAACAGGGTATTGGAGTCGGCTACCGGTGAAGTCTTATGATTTTCAGGCTGCTATCCGTGAGTCAGGAGAAATAGCGGAATCTTATAAGAAGGTGAAAAAACTGCATTACTTTGTCAATGAGTTTGAGAAAGACCTAGCTCCCATGATGCCTGTTATCCCGAAATGGGAAGAAGATGGGTTACAGGTGTCTGTACGCTCTAATAATGAAACCGGCTATATGTTTGGAATCAATTATTCCCGTTATCATCCGAAGAAGGCACAGAAGAGTGTGAAGTTTGAGGTGAAACTGAAAGATAAAATGCTTCGTTTTCCTCAGAAAGGTGTTGAAATGCAGGATAGTACGGTCTTTATCTGGCCCTTGAATGTGGAACTTGATGCTATGCGCTTGAATTATGCTACGGCACAATTAATGGGAAGCGTTGATAATTGTTATCTGTTTTTCCAGAACAGGCAAATTCCCGTGGAGCTATCTTTTGATAAATCGACTGTGAAAGGAGTGAAGGCAAGTCGGGCTAAGATACAGGAGGAAAGTGATAGTTGGATTGTTAACGGACTGAATCCGGGAAAAGATTGTGTACTTGAGGTACAATTGCAGAATGGAGAAGAAAAGTATGTTGTTATTCTGACAGAAAAAGAGGCTGATAACTGCTGGTTATTGGAACAAGATGGAAAGAAGGTATGCTATATTTCTGATGCGGATTTATACAGTTCATTTGGAGATATTTATATTTTCTCTACTGATAAGAAGGCTGCTTATTATAAGTTGAAGACGGGTATGAATCCGCGATTTGAACAGAAAGCGGTTATTTTCAATCAGCCGCAAATGGATATTCGTATTCAGCCTAAGGGTATCCTGGAAGAGGCAAAATGGTTGGAAACAGCAAACTTTCATGGGATTGAACCTTATCAGCAGCGTTATCGTCGTTTCTTCTTTAAGGAATTCAACCTAGATAATCCTTCGACGATCAAGAAAGTCACTTTGTTTATGTATCCGGAGTCAAAATGTATACTCAATCTGAATGATACTTGGGTAAATCAGGAAATAAAACCAAACCAGTTAAATGAAATAGACCTTACAGGATATGCCAGGAAAGGTGTTAATCTGTTGTTTGCAAGTTTCCCATTTGTTGAGGGGAAGAAGCTATTTGCTGCACGTGTTATTGTGGAATACTATAATTATGACAGGATTGAATTTAGTACCGACTCTTCCTGGCTGTCGACGGACTATTACTCCAATCCTTCACTTACACGGGAATTTCCGCAACCGATGATGCCGATGGTGGTGGATAAACCGGGATATGCCGACGGTATTGCTTATAATACATTCAAAGAGTGGAGGCTACAAGTGCCGATAGATGCATTGGAGAATTTGAATAACATCTATATGCGTATCAACTATTCCGGTGATAAGGCGGAAATCTATAACGGATATATGCTTTCGGATGATGATTATAACAGTCATGCCACCTGGACGGTAGGTTTAAACCGACAGGAACATTCTGTAGAGGGGAAAGAGTTAACGCTTGTGATTTATAAATTGGATAAAGACGAGAAAATATTTTTTGACTTACCGGCAAACGGGACTGATGAGCAAGCTGATGTGAAAAAGGTTAAATTTGATTTTGAATGTTTACAAAAGATAGACTGATAAAATGAAACGACTCAATATTATCTTGTTTCTCCTGGCTTTGGCTGTTTTAACAGTTAAGGCAAAGAAATTGAAGGTTGCCGATATTTTCGGCGATAATATGGTGCTACAGCAAAAGACGGTCACGCCGATATGGGGTTGGGCAGATGCCGGGACGACAGTCACAGTGACTTCATCATGGAACGACAAGAGTTATTCCGCCAAAGCAGGGAGAGATGGTACGTGGAGAATTATGCTTCATACACCGGAAGCAGGAGGTCCCTATGTATTAACCATAACGGGAGGCAATGCTTTGATTTTCAGTGGTATATATGTAGGAGAAGTTTGGCTAGCAAGTGGGCAATCAAATATGGCTATGCAGCTGAAAGAATGTTATGAATCTACCAAAGCTATCCTGACTTCCCAAAAAAGCAATATTCGTTTTATAAATGTGCCTCCACTTGGCAGTTATAAACCACTTACGGATATAAAAGCGGATTGGGTGGTGGCTGCCCCGGAAAATGTAGGAGATTGTAGTGCGGTTGCATGGTATTTTGCTCATTTTATTCAGGAGAATCTTGGGGTTCCTGTTGGTATTATTAATGCCAGCTTTGGTGGTTCCGTTGTTGAAACCTGGATGAGCCGTGAAACTTGTCAGACACTGGGTGATATTTCAGTTCCGGAAGTGAGTGATGCTACTACAGAGTGGGAGGCCAATATACCTACTACCATGTATAATGGAATGTTGAACCCCATTGTCGGTTATGGCATACAGGGTTGTATCTGGTATCAGGGAGAATCAAATGTATATAATGTTTCTCAGTATTCGGATCGACTAGTTGCTATGGTAGCTGAATGGAGACGGAAGTGGGGAAGAAATTTTCCGTTCTATTTCACGCAAATAGCTCCTTTTGATTATACTACATGGAATGTTCCAAGTGAGGTCGGTGAGCATGTAGGTGCTTATCTGCGTGATGAACAGAGAAGAAGTATGGATCGAATTGAGAATAGTGGTATGGCGGTCATTTTGGATGTAGGAGAAGTAGAACAAATTCATCCGGTACGCAAAGAGAAAGTTGGTGAACGTTTAGGATTGATGGCATTAGCTGAAGTGTATGATACGAAGGGATTTGAATATAAGAGTCCGACTTTTGAAAGGATGGAAGTTGATGGGGATAAAGCTGTGATTTTTTTTAAAGATTTATATTATGGACTAACGAGTTATGGAAAGCCCCTGCATTTATTTGAAATAGCAGATGAGAGTAAAGTTTTTCATCCGGCTGAAGCGTATGTAGATGAAGAAAGAGATGTTGTAGTAGTGTCTTCTAAATATGTGAGGAATCCGAAAGCAGTTAGATATGCCTTTAAAAATTATGTAGAACCGGAACTATTCAGTCTTAGCGGGCTTCCGGTATCTTCTTTCCGGACAGACAATTGGTAATAATAAACTTTAAAATATATGTACATGAAAAATATAAAGACAATACTTTGTGGAGGTTTGGTTGCAATGTTAGTTTCCTGCTCTTCGCAGACGACAACGACTAATTATTATTTTGATTCTGTAAATGGTGACGATGCTAATAATGGAATCTCTGTAGGGACTCCTTTTAAGTCTTTGGCAAAGCTTCAGTCTTTAACTCTAAAAGGTGGAGACAGTATTTTGTTGAAATCCGGTGCTGTATTTACGGAGAAACTTTTGCTTTCCTGTTGTGGAGAGGAGAATAATCCTGTCGTACTGGGCAAATATGGAGGATTGGAAAAACCGCATATAAAAGGAAATGGAGTTGATACAGCTGCTGTTCATATATTGAATTCAGAGAATCTGGTGATACGCGATCTTGAAATTTCTAATAAAGGTAATGTTCCGAAAGCTGGTTTATTGGGCTTGTGGGTAGAGTTGGATAAGTTTGGAGAATCACATAATATAGTCATTGATGACTTGTACGTGCACGATGTATATGGAAGTACGGTAATAGAGAAAGGTGGCGGCATAGGAATTTGCATTCAGAATGGCCGGGATAATGACAGTATTCTGAATCGATTTATTGGAATGACTATTGAAAATTGCTATCTGAAAGATTGCCAAAGGGATGGAATTAAGTTTAGGGGTTATTGGAGCAGGAAGCAGTGGAATCCTAATTTGGGAGTAGTCGTCAGGAAGAATGTATTGGATGGAGTGCCGGGTGACGGTATTGTTCTGGCTGGTTGCGATGGTGGATTGATAGAATATAACGTGATGAAGAATTGTCCGAAAACTCTACCTGAATCAGAAGCTTGTGATGGAATATGGCCTTGGTGTAGCGACAATACATTGGTACAGTTTAATGTAGTAAGTGATCATAGATCTATTATAGACGGGTATGCTTATGATTCGGACTGGGGATGTCGGAATTCTATATTCCAGTATAATCTGAGCTATAATAATGATGGCGGCTTCATGTTGGTAATTGGTACGAATGGTTGGCCGGAAGACTGGTGTGTGAATGGGAATATTGAAACCAAGGTACGTTACAATGTCAGTATAAATGACGGACTACGCAATTATCTGACTAATGCCAGCCATAAAGATGCCTACTTCAGCCCTGTAATGCATTTCACTGGATATACTCAGAATACATTGGTAGAGAATAATTTGTTTTACCTGTTTCCAAAACCAGAGCCACAGATAGACCGTACGCTTTTCCATTTCACTAAGCATGATTCATCTTATGGGAAAGGAGATGTCTTTAAGAATAATTATATTTATGCTCCAGAGGTGATTGTAGCTGTAAAAGAGGAAAAGGCAGTGGGTAACCAATATTTCGGAAATGTATATATTGGTAGTTTGAAAACCCCTGCCACTGGTTTTACAAAGCAGGAAGGAGCTTTCAATAAATCACTTTGGTATAACGCAGAAGATAAGAATTGGGATATTCTTCTTGATTTTTTGAAGGATAAAACTGTGCCTGTTAATGGTAAAGAACTGAAAGTACTTGATATAATCGGAGCTAATTGAAATAGAATCTTAAATCATTAAAATACTTTAGATATGAGTTTATTCAAATTATGTGTAGCAAATCTAGTGGCATTATTCTGGGTAGTAGTTCCTGCTGTCATGGGTGCCAATATTATACCTCAGCCTTCTTATGTACAAGAGAAGCAAGGTACGTTCGATTTAGCTCATAACAACAATATTCTATATGCCGGTAAACATCCAGGAGTAAATCAGATAATTGATAACTTTATGGAGCAAGTGTTGGGAGACTATGGTTTGAGGTTGCAAGCAAACAAGTCTAAAAAGGCCGGCATATTACTGCAAGATAAAAAATCCTTGAATGAAGAAGCATATGAACTTTCTGTTGTTACAAATAAAGTGGTAATTAAGGCATCTGCACCTGCCGGTTTTTTTTATGCTCTCCGTACTGTTAATCAGTTGATTCTGGCAGATAAAAATCATACTTTACTTCCTTGCATCCTTGTGAAAGATGCACCTCGTTTTTCTTACCGGGGATTCTTGATCGATGCGGGGCGCTATTATTTACCTTTGAAAGATGTGAAAAAAGCTATTGACCTGGCAGCTAATTATAAGTTGAATCGTTTTCACTGGCATCTGACCGATGATCAGGGATGGCGGTTGGAGATAAAAAAATATCCGCGTCTTACCGAAAAAGGCTCTGTACGTTCTAATTCGGCTATTGGCACCTGGGATCAATATTATCCTCGTCATTATGATGGAAAAGAACATTCAGGATACTATACGCAAGATGAAATTCGTGATATTGTGAGATATGCAGCTGACAGGCAAATTACAATTGTTCCTGAGATTGAAATGCCGGGACACGCCCTGGCGGCTTTGAGCGTTTATCCGGAATATGCATGTAGTTTTCATTCTTCACTTGATTTGATGGCAGGAGCTGGCATTTCTGATCAGGTGTATTGTCCCAAACCTCAGACATTCCGGTTTATAAAGGATATTCTTACAGAAATTGCAAGCTTGTTTCCCGGAGAATATATTCATATTGGTGGTGATGAATGCCCTAAAACATCCTGGAAGCAATGTGAGGATTGCCAGGCTTTGATAAGGAAAGAAAATCTGAAAGACGAGTTTGAACTTCATGCATATTTTATTCAGCAGGTTGAGAAGATTGCGGAAGGTCTTGGACGAAAGCTGATTGGTTGGGATGAGGTTCTGGAAGGAGGACTTCCTCTGAAAGCTACGGTAATGTCGTGGAGAGGGGAAGCGGGAGGCATAAAGGCTGCTCAATTGGGTAATAATGTGATTATGACTCCTAATACTTATTGTTATCTGGATTATTATCAGGAGAATCCGGAATTTGCTCCTTTAGCTATCGGGGGATTTATATCATTGGAGCAGGTATATGATTACGAACCTATTCCAGAGGCACTTACTGCGGAAGAAGCTAAACATATTATAGGGATTCAGGGAAATATATGGGGAGAATATGTTGCTACTATTGAGAAATTTGAATATATGGCATTTCCCCGCCTGCTTGCCATTGCAGAAGTGGCTTGGAGCCAGCCTGGAAATAAAAACCGGGAACTTTTTATTTCTCATCTGAAGAAAGAGTTTTCTTTTTTCCGGAAAAGAAATGTCAATACATGTCGTGAATATTTCAGACCTCGTATTCAGGGAGGTTGGGATAGTGAAAAAGGAATGTATGCGGTTACACTTGAGACTATATGTCCTGATGCTGATATTCGCTACACATTGGATGGCTCGGAACCTACGGTGGAATCGGATATCTATGAAGGCCCGGTTTATTTGACAGAGAATACTTGTGTGAAAGCTGTGGTGACAGATAAAGATAATCAAATATTAGAAGCTCCGGCGGTGAAGAACTTTCTGGTGAATAAAGCAACGGGATGTACTTATACACTTTCCACCGATGCCTGGAGTTTGGATTGGTATCCGGTGAAGCCTACTCTGTTTACGGATGGTGTGCAAGGTTTTACTCCCTCAAATTACGAATGGGCAGCTATCGCTTCCGGTGTAGAAATTGTGATTGACCTGAAGAAGAATACAACAGTATCCGGAGTTCGCTTCGGCACTATGGTTGCTCCTATAAACAGTACGCTTCCGGCTAAGTCTATGATATGTTATCTTTCAAAAGATGGCAAAGAATTCCGGCAGATAGGAGAAAGTTCCTTCTCATATCCTGTATACAAAGGAGAGAAAGAGATCTACCATAATTATGTGAAGACGGAAAAGAAAGACGGACGATACTTGAAGCTTGTGATAAACGGGCAAACTGAATTACCCGAAGATTACCCTTATCCGAATGCTTTGCCTTCGATTGCATTAGATGAAATAGAAGTTTTCTAATAAGAAGTGTGGTTATGAATAAATTGTTATTTTTTTCTATATTGCTATTGACCTGTGTAACGGGTTGGGCTAACGGTATACGAAATTTTTATGTGGATTCTTTTAGCGATAGTCAAGTTGCTGATGGTAGTATGGAATCCCCATTTAAAAGTTTGGATGCTTTGAAAGGTGTTAAATTCCTGCCGGGTGATTGTATTCATCTGGCAGGGAATCAGATATTAACCGGAACTATTCATGTTAAGGGAGTAAAGGCAACATCTGAGAATCCGCTTACTATCACTTCATACGGGACGGGAGTTTCACATATTTATTCTGTCCATAGTTCTGCCATTGTAATAGATGCCTGTGAGAATATTCATGTAAAGAATGTAGTGGTGAAAGGTTCGGGGCGTAAAAAGGGCAATACGGGGACAGGTATAGAAGTGGTTAATTCGAGGTTGATAGAGGTTGATAGAGTGGAAGCTTCCGGATATCAAATGAATGGCATTGGGGTAACTGGCGGAGGAGATGTACGTATAACTCATTCGTACGTACATGATAATGGTTATAACGGTATTGAAGTGACTGGTAAATGGGGAACAAAATCTGTGCATAATATTTATATAGGCCATTGTGTAGCCGAAAATAATGCCGGAAATCCTGCTATTTTGGACAATCATAGCGGAAGCGGGATATTGGTAGGCCATGCAACCAATGTAACAATAGAGTATTGTGAGGCTATGGGGAATGGTTGGGATATGCCGAGGTCCGGAAATGGACCGGTTGGAATTTGGGGATATGAATCAGATCGTTTAACTATTCAATATTGTTTCTCGCATGACAACAAGACTTCTCCGGAAGGATTAGACGGAGGCGGATTTGATTTTGACGGAGGAATAACGAATTCGTTAATGCAGTATAATCTTGCTATGAATAATGAGGGGGCTGGCTATGGCTTGTTTCAGTTTGGCGGCGCAACAGAATGGAATAATAATATCGTACGTTATAATGTGAGTATTAATGACGGGATTAAGAATTCTCATGCGGGTATTTATGTTTGGTGTGATCCGTATAATAAAGATGTTCCTTTATGTGAAACTAAGGTACATGATAATTTAATTATCAGTAATCAGGGGTATTCTATCTCTTTTAATACCGGATTTTCTTCGGGATTGGAATTTGCGAATAATACGTTTATTCTGACTAATGGAGGAATAGAACATTTGCATGGGGATGAAACGAAAGGAATGGCGATTTATAAAGGTAATCGATTTTGGTCTGAAACTGCCGGACAAAAAGGAGAACGACAGCCTCGGGTACCTCAGGATGCAACAGCAAACTATGAGGCAGTTGGATATAATCTTCCCGTAAGTGTAGATATATTTCGGCTGAAAGAAATTATAACTGATATGATACCCTTAACAAAATGAGGGCTATGAATAAAAAAAGTCTTTTCTGGTGGACATTGCTTGGTTGTATAAGTGGTTATTACTGCCAGGTAAATGCACAGTCTGCATATCATATAAATCTGGATATACCGGATAAAATAATAGAAACCGGTCATCTGGATTTGGGTGGAGTGGCCCCTGATGGAGGTTCTATATCTGTAAATAGTTATTATATGGAATTAAATAAGTCTCCTTTCATTCCTATTATGGGAGAGATACATTATGCCCGTATTCCAAATGAACAGTGGGAAGAACAGATATTGAAAGTTAAGTCGGGAGGAGTGAATGTTATTTGCACTTATGTTTTTTGGAATATTCACGAGGAAACAGAAGGTGTTTTTGATTGGAACGGTGATAAGGATCTCCGGAAATTTATCTCTCTTTGTCAGAAACATAATATGAAAACGCTTGTTCGTATAGGGCCTTTCTGTCACGGAGAAATCAGAAATGGGGGCATACCGGATTGGCTTTATGGGCGCCCGTTCCTGATTCGCACCAATGATCGGGAATATTTGAAATATGTAGATCGGCTTTATGCTGCCATTGCTTCTCAACTGAAGGGATTTTTCTATAAAGATGGTGGTTGCATCATTGGTATTCAATTGGAAAATGAGTTGCAACACTCTGCTGCTCCCTGGGCTATTCGCTACCCTGATCAGCCTATTGACTATACTGTTGCTGATTATGATGTGCAAAATACCAAATTTGGTGTATCGGTACAAGAACAGGATATCCAGAGTCCTGAAGCCGGTAATCAGCACATGAAAACGTTGAAAGAGATAGCACTGTCTTATGGGATGGAAGTTCCGTTGTATACAGCTACGGGGTGGGGAAATGCTGCGATCATTCCCCAAGAAGTTATTCCTGTAACGGCGGCTTATACTTATCCGACATGGGCGGATATAGGTATGTCTCCATTCTATTTATTCAGAGATATTCACGCTACTCCCGATTACTCTCCGGTACGATATGAAGGATGCCGCTATCCTTCTTTCTGTGCGGAAATGGGAGTCGGTATTCAGATGACTTATGGCAGAAGGCCGCGCATTCCGGCCGAAGCAGGTGAAGGACTGATGGTACGTTCGTTAGGAAGTGGCGCCAATGGCATAGGCTATTATATGTATCATGGCGGAATTACTCCTCAGGGAAAGAAGGGTTTCTTTAGTGATGAACCTTCAGGGGTGCCAAAGATGTCTTACGATTTTCAGGCTCCTATCGGAGAATTCGGACATACGCGCGCTTCTTATCATTCATTGCGCATTATTCATCATTTTGTGAATGATTTCGGTCATTTGCTGGCACCTATGGGAGTAGTGTTACCGGAAAACAGTGATACGATCACTCCTTCAAATACTCATACCCTTAGATATGCAGTGCGTAAAAAAGAAAATGCTGGATTTGTTTTTATTACGAATTTCCAGGATCATTGTAAACGTGAAGATCTGAGAGATGTCAGTCTTACTTTGAAATTGGCCGGTGAAACGGTTCGTTTTCCACAGGAGGGAACCGTAACGGTAGCCAAGAATGCCAATATAATTCTTCCTTTTAATATGGATTTAGATGGTATCTTATTGAAGTCGGCTACCCTGCAACCGTTGGCAAGAATTACTTCCGGAGGAAAGAGACATTATTTCTTTTTTGCACCCGAAGGAATGAAGCCGGAGTATATATTCGCAGAGAATACGGTGAAAGGAGGAACTAAAAAGTTGATTCCAGTACCTGGATTTAACAGCACGGTAAGACTAAAATCTATAACAGGGGAAGAGATTCTTATTACAACTTTAACTCGGGAACAAGCCTTAGCAGCCTGTAAAGTGACGGTGGAAAAGGAGGAGAAATTACTGATAACTTCCGCAGATGTGCTGCAGGAAGATGCTAAAGTACGGATTCAATCTACGGATACCATATTGAAGGTTGTTGCTTTTCCTGCGGTTCGTTTTATAACTGAAACTTCTGCGAAGATCAGTAAAAAGAAGTATTGCAGTGAGATATCATTTATCAAGAAAGGAGTACACATTTTCCCCGAGGTTCACATGGCGAGTGAGAGGCGTTTTCTGGTTCATTTGCCGGAAGGTGCTTTCAGAGATGTGAGTGATCTTATTCTTTCTATTGATTATATCGGAGATACAGGTGCTGCATTTATTAATGGAGAGATGGTGGCGGATAATTTCTATCATGGCAACCCGTGGCGGATAGGATTGAAGCGATATGCCGAAGCTGTTCAGGGCGATGGCATCTATTTCTACTTGCAACAATTGTTTGCTAATGCTACTTACCTGCAAGATTTACCTGAAGGGCTCAGGTTGGATTTCTCAAAAGGAGGGCTATGTCGGCTGAATAAGATACAGGTTATTCCTGAATATTATGCAACTTTTACTATTGGAAGTTAAAAAAGAATAGAAAATGAAACAAATAGATTTTTACCTGAAGTTTGTAATTCTAATATTGGGCATCAGCACTTCTTCTATTGTCTGCTTAGCTCAAGAGGTATTTCCCGTGACATGCAAGGAAAATAATGAAATAATTCTGACTCATGTGCTAACTCCTGTAGGACCTGTCCCGACTGCTATGGATGCTGATGGTGTTTATCCGTATGTTAGTTATAGTGAGACTTCCAATCGGCCGGTTCCTAAAACTTATCGAATGATTTCACTTGAAAATGAACTTATTAAAGTTGTAATTTGTCCGGACTTATGTGGTAAGGTGATGTCGATGATACATAAAGGGAGTGGTAAAGAAGTCTTGTATAATCCACATCTTGTACGCCACACACGTATTTTGCCACGTTTCTATTTTGTGGCGGGCGGTATAGAGGTCAGCTTCCCTATTTCACATACCCCTACTCAGAATGAGTCAGTTTGTTATAAGATAGATCGGACTACTGACCGGATTTATGTTACTTGTGGTGAGCGGGAGATGCATTACGGTATGCAATTTTCTGTTGAATATTCTTTGGGGACAGGAGAACACTTTCTGACACAACGTGTCAGAATGCATAATCCGGGTACGAATGCCTATCCCTGGATGTCGTGGACAAATGCTGCTATTCCTTGCATGCCTGATACTGAATATAATTTTCCGCAAGGAGAAGTATTGGTACATGCTTCTGCATTAGATACAATAAACTGGAAAAAACAGGGACCTAAAAAAGAAAAAGATATATCAGAAATGACCGGGTATTTCTGGAAGACGAAAGATGTAAACGCTTTTGGCGCTTATACTCCTTCATTGGGGTATGGCCTTTATCATATTGCGGACGAACAAAGTGCACCGGGAATAAAGTTATGGAGTTATGGAGTGAAGGAAGATAAAGAATGGTCATTGCTCAGTACAAATAATAGACAGACTTATGCAGAACTACAAGGGGGACCTATCAGCGACCAGTCTATAAAACTGGAATTGCAGCCGGGTGAATACAGGGAGCATACCGAGTTTTGGATACCTGCTGATAAACGAATGGATATTTGTAAACTTTCTGTGCCGGAAGTTGCATTGCGTCCGATAACGGAAGTGCCGTTATTCGGCTGGGCAAGAGAGAATGAGATCGCTCCCTGGATTGCATTGCTCAATGCTTTTGAGTATGGAACGGATATTCCTCAAATAGATCCGACAACCACTTTTTGGGCACCTTCCGGAATGGAAAATCTAGATGATGCTTTTCAGTGGGCTATTATAAAATGCAATAAAGATCAGCAAGACTATTGGAAGTATTATTACGGTGCATGGTTGGCCGGACGCGAAAGAAGTAAAGAAGCTATTGTTTGGTTAAGTAGTGTGAATTTGGGATTAGCGCAGGCTTTATTGGCAAGATTGTATGAGATAAATAAAGAATATACCAAAGCGGAAGCTACTTATGATGCCATAAGCGAAGAATGGGTGGCACTGCATCCGCAGGTGGTTGTAGCTCGTGATAAATTGTTGCGTCAGTTGGGGAGTAGGACTCTTGCTAAACGCGAGGAATGGCTGAGTAAAGTTGATGCTTCTGCAGATGAATGGATTGCCGAAAGGCGGGTACAACTACTTATTGATAAAAAACAATATAAAGCTGCTAAAGACTTATTGTTGTCTATTAAATTTCAGAAAGTACATCAAACTTATAATCGTACGGATATGTGGCGTCAAATATGCAAGGCTTTAGGAGAATCTTCATATATAATTCCGGATAATTTAGGTGAAGACCGTTTGGCGCGCTTTGGAGCATATCGGGAATTTGAATAATCAATTCTATTAATTAAGCTATAAAACCATGAAAAAGAATCTGCTGATAACGGCAACTTTAGTTCTGTTTTTATCTACCTCTTGTGGCCATAGAGTGAGTGATGCAATAACTATTACAGTATATACGGATAGTATTGTCAGTGATGTGTCAAAGCATCCGGTAGGAATTAATCTGAATTTTATAATGGATGGCGGGCGTTTTCCTGAGGCAAAGAAGAACGTAACAGAAGTAGTAAAAGAACTAGGAACAAAATATCTGCGATATCCGGGTGGTGAGAAATCGGATTTATATCTTTTCAGCATACCGCCTTATGAAGAATCGCATACTTCATTGGCGAGAACAATTGGGTTGGATGATTATCCCGGAGTTTTTAAAGATGGAGAGTTTGTTTATGACCCTTTGGATTTCGATGAATTCATGAAAGTTTGCCGGGATGTTGGAGCTGAACCTGTATTGGTAATTGCTGCTGATAATTATTTGCGTAAACCTGGAAAGGGAGAAAGAGTCTCTAGCCGTGAAGCTTTAATTAAACATGCTGCTGAATGGGTGAAGTATGCTAATATTAAGAAAAAGTACAATGTACGATATTGGATGATAGGAAATGAAAGTTGGAACAAGAATAATGAAAACTCTACGGTTGAGATTTATGCTCAGGATATCATAGATTTTTCGAAAGCCATGAAGGCAGTGGATCCTTCTATCTTGGTTATTCCTAATGGTGATAGTGACGAGTTCTTCAAAACAGTTATAAACAAAGCTGGAAACTATATTGACCGTCTGTGTGTAAGCAATTATGGCGTTTTTGATTTCAATGCCGGATATGAGAGTTATAGAGATACTACTCGTTGCTTGATATGGCCGGCACAAACAGCACTTAATGCTATGAATAAGTATGCTACACAAGAACAGCTTGATAAATGGAAATTGATAGTTGCTGAGTATGGTACAATTGATTGGGCTGGGCTTTGGCATGGAACTAACGATATGGGACATGCTATTGTGAATTTTGATATGACCGGTCAATTATTGTTGGAGCCACAGATAGAGTTTTCATGTTTTTGGAATACTCGTTGGCTGAATAATGAAGAATATCCTCAGCCTGATCACGATGCCGTTGATTCGAATGGAAATATCAATCCTACTGGATATTCATTGTTGATTTGGAATAAATTTATGGGTGACAAAATGATAAAATCCGAATCAATGGGGGCTATAATATCTTATGCTAGTTATTCTCCGCATGAGAATCGGTTATTTGTATATTTCATTAATAAGGGAGAAAGAGAAGAAAATGTAAATCTTATTATTCCTAATAAGGCTGCTGCCAAGATTGTCCAGTGCTGGGAGTATTTCGGTAAAGACGATAAGGATGTAGCTCCTATATGGCAACAGAAAAGAGTAGAAGGATTAGAGTTTGATTTGAAAAAGTATTCGATTACTGTTGCTGAATATCTGTTGTAGAAAGTCCGTATTTCATTTTTTAATTTGCTAATTGCGGAGTATTTGGTGGCAAGAGGTAAGGTGTATAAGTTTTGATAATGTGAAAAATAACAATTCGCTTACATTTGTGGATACTAAACCTCATTATGCTTTATTGGCTGGACACTTCCTACTGTAGCTTCTCATTGTGGGTTGATAGGTTTCTCTTCACAGAAACTAGATTGGCGTATGAATCCTTTCTATGGTGAAAGCAAGCATCCTTTCACCATAGGTTTGTGGAAAGGTATAGATGGTGCTTCCATTATGTTAGCCCATGGATATTATTATGGTCACCGCTGGAATAATGAGGACCTTTCCAACAATAAGACACTATTAGACTATTCCAAACGTACTCCATTAAATACAGTTTACCGCTATTACGGAACAGGTGATATGGGTGGTTCTCCCACTATTGCTTCTGTGGAAAAGGGTATTAAGGGAGAAGGACCGTTAGAAATTATCAGTGCTACGAGTGACCAACTGTTCAAATCATATCAGCCATATGATATCCACCCTGAACTTCCGGTATTCGATGGTGAACTGTTGATGGATGTTCATGGTACAGGTTGTTATACTTCACAGGCTGCCATGAAACTTTATAACCGTCAAAATGAACTTTTAGGAGATGCTGCAGAGCGAGCTTCTGTGGCTGCTGCCTTGCTTGGAACTGCGGAATATCCAGGAAAGAGCCTGACGGAATCTTGGCAACGCTTTATTTTCCATCAGTTTCATGATGACTTAACAGGCACTAGCATTCCTCGTGCTTATGAATTTTCTTGGAATGATGAGTTACTTTCATTGAAACAATTTTCCGGTATTCTCACTCATGCTGTGAAAAGCGTGGCACACAATCTTGACACTCAAGTTAAGGGGGTTCCTATAGTGTTCTATAATGCTTCTGGTTTTGAGACTACCGATATCGTGAGTATAGAGATAGAGGCTCCCCATTTCCCAAAAGAGGTGACTGTGTACGATGAACAAGGTAAAAAGGTGAATTCACAGCTTGTTTCATATACTGATGGAAACGTACAGCTATTGGTGGAAGCCACTGTTCCCGCTGTGGGGTATGTGGTTTATGATGTGCGTCTTGCAGGGAGTGGAAAAGAAATGGCTATTACTGAAGCCACGAACATTGAAAATTCATTTTATAAATTGATGCTAGACGAAAATGGTGATATAGTTTCGCTGTTCGACAAGAAAAATAACAAAGAATTAGTGAAAGCTGGCAAAGCTATTCGTTTGGCTCTCTTTACAGAAAATGAATCGCTTTCTTGGCCCGCATGGGAGGTACTAAAGAAGACTATAGACAGAACTCCAATTTCTATTACTAGCAATGTGAAGATGACTTTGTGCGAGAATGGTGAATTACGTAAGACTCTCTGTGTGGAGAAGTCTTATGGTGGTTCTTTTTTTCGTCAATATATTCATTTATATGAAGGTGCGCTGGCACATCGAATAGATTTTATTAATGAAATAGACTGGCAGTCTGCCAATTCTTTATTGAAAGCAGAGTTCCCTTTCAATTTGGATAACGAGAAAGCGACTTATGATTTGGGGGTGGGTAGTGTGCAGAGAGGCAATAATACTCCGACTGCCTACGAAGTATATGCTCAATATTGGGCGGACTTGACAGATAGCAATGGCTCTTATGGAGTTTCTGTAATGAATGACAGTAAGTATGGCTGGGATAAACCTGATAATAACACTTTGCGTCTTACTTTGCTACATACACCGAAAACAAAAGAACACTATGCTTATCAAAATTGTCAGGACTTTGGCTATCATACTTTTACTTACAGTTTGATCGGTCATGCAGGCGCTTTGGATGTAGTACAGATTCGTGAGGAAGCGGAGTCGCTAAATCAGCGTATCAAAGCATTTGCTACTGAAAAGCATAGTGGTGAATTAGGGAGAAAATATTCTTTAGCTTTCTCAAATAATCGGAATGTTCTTATCAAGGCGTTAAAGAAAGCTGAAAGTTCGGATGAATATGTAGTACGTGTATATGAGACGGGAGGCAAGCTGGCGCAAGAAGCTTCAATTGTTTTTGCTGATAATATTGTGGCGGCTGTAGAAGCAGACGGTACAGAAAAAACTATTAATAAGGCGGATTTTAGTGGGAACTGTTTAAAAGTGTTTATCAATCCCAATAGTATCAAAACCTACAAGGTACGTTTTGCTTCCGAGCGAAAAGCGCAAATGGTTACTAAACCGTTACTTCTTACTTATGATAAGAAGTGTTTTAGTTGGAATGAGTTTAAAACTGCAGCAGACTTTGAGTCTGGCTATTCTTACGCTGCCGAACTGATTCCGGCTGAGATAGATGTGCATGGAATACCTTTTAAGCTGGAAACTCATGAAGAATTTAATGGTATGGTCTGCAAAGGTAATATTTTGAAATTGCCTACAGATCATGATTACAATCGCCTTTATATTCTTGCGGCGGCTGCCGAGAAAGATGTGCAGGGAGTATTTCGTGTCGGTAAGTCCGAACAGGAAGTCGTTGTACCTTCCTATACCGGCTTTATCGGGCAATGGGGGCACACAGGACATACGGAAGGCTATCTGAAAGACTCTGAAGTGGCTTATGTGGGTACCCATCGTCATTCAAGCGGGGGTGACCACCCTTATGAATTTACCTATATGTTCAAATTAGCCATTGACTTGCCTGCTAAGGTTACAGAGGTAGTACTGCCCGATAATAAGGATATTGTCATCTTTGCTGCTACTTTGGTTAATGATGATACTTTTCCCATTTATCCTGCTACTGAGTTATTTCGTACAGCAAACAAGAATAAAACTCGTCCAATGAGAATTTTTGCTCGAAAGGTAGATTGACAGGAATAGGACGTTGTAATATCCGATGTAATTACCAAGTTTCTCATCTACTAATGAGCATCTTATATGTAGCATGATGCGAAAAATGTTTAATCAATATAATATTACCCTAACTTTTTCGCCTATTGCTTTGTAATGTCATACTTTTTATTTTCATTTGCTTACAATAACCTATTTGTTTTCACTTAATTTAAAAACACAAAAGTAACATGACAAAGAAAAACATCTTGCTGTGCAGTGTGATGGCACTCTTTTTATGGACAGCATGCTCAGAAGCAGAGAAGTATCAGTATCCGTTTCAAAACCCTAAACTAAAAGTAGAAGAACGAGTTGACAATTTGATGTCATTGCTTACTCTTCAAGAGAAAGTCAGCATGATGATTAATCGTTCATTGGCTATCGAGCGGTTAGGCATCCCTGCTTATAACTGGTGGGGAGAAGCTTGCCATGGTCTGATAGCGGGTGGGGTTACAGTATTTCCTCAATCCATTGCATTAGCCGCAACTTTTGACGATTCTTCACAACTGACTACCTATACAATGGTGTCGGACGAAGCACGTGCACGTTATAACACCTTACCACTTGATGGAGATATAGGGCCATACGTTTCAGCGATTCCTAATCTTACTTTTTGGGCTCCCAATATCAATATATTTCGAGATCCTCGTTGGGGACGCGGGCAAGAAACTTATGGAGAGGACCCTTTTCTGATGTCAAGAATGGGCTTAAACGTCGTGCTGGGAATGCAAGGCGATGATGAACATTATTATAAGACACATGCTTGCGCCAAACATTACGGTGTGCATAGTGGCCCAGAACCATTACGCCACGAGTTTAATGCTGTGGTTTCGATGCGCGACTTGTGGGAAACTTATCTTCCCGCTTTCGAAACATTGGTAGTCAAAGGCAATGTACGTGAAGTGATGTGTGCATACAGCGCTTATGAAGGTGAACCATGTTGCGCCAGCAATCGTTTGTTGGTAGACATCCTACGTAATCGCTGGGGGTTTGATGGAATGGTAGTAAGTGACTGCGACGCCATCAATGACTTTTATGTGAAAGGCCGTCATGAAACACATCCGGATGCAGCAGCAGCCAGTGCGGATGCCGTATTGACTGGTACAGACTTGGAATGTGGGCGAAGCTACAATGCATTGATAGAAGCCGTAGAGAAAGGTATTATCAAGGAACAAGATTTAGACGTATCTTTGCGTCGTATCTTGACTGAACGCTTTCGTCTAGGATTGCTGGATCCGGCCAAGTATGTGCCTTACTCTACGATACCGGGCAGTGTGATTGACTGTCAAGAGCATCGGGATCATGCTTTGAAAATGGCTCACGAATCACAGGTTCTATTGAAAAATGAAGGTAACATACTGCCATTGGATAAAAACATCAAATCCATTGCCGTAGTTGGTCCCAATATCAATGATTCCATTATGATGCGTGGCAATTACAGCGGTTCACCGACCCATTGTATCACCATTCTGCAAGGTCTCAAAAATAAGTTGCCCAATACTCGTATCATCTCTGAACGCGGGAGTGAGATTGATTCAGATTATTTGCAAATACCTCAAATGCATCTGGTAAATCATGATGGTCAAAAAGGCTTTTTGGCCCAATATTATGCCAAACCCGACTTTTCAGGAGAAATCATCAACACAAGCCATGCAGAAGTGATAAATTTCCGTACAGAAGGAGGATATGGATTTGGGAAAGATGTGCCCGCTTCGGATTTCAGCGCCAAATATTCAGGAACATATGTTCCTGATTTCACCGGTACACTTTGTTTCTCTGTTCGGGGAGATAGTTATGTGTTAAAGGTGAATAATAAAAAGATAGGTGAATATGTTCCCAAGGAATTGTCGTTTAAATATACTCCTGGGATGAATCTTACAGAAGCGCAACGCCGAGAGTTCACAGAGTCGATGAAGGGCAGACGTGGTTCCATTTATACGCTTCAAGTAAAAGAAGGTGAAACTTATCAGATTGCTCTTGATTATAAATCTGGTAAAGAAGGGAGTGTCTCACACCTTTCTGTTGATATGTATGAACGAAAACTGGCGGTATTTGAGGAACTGAAAGAGAAAATTAAAGATGTTGAGGCCATTATATATGTAGGTGGTATCACCCCCACACAAGAAGGTGAAGGACATGAACGTGCGAAAATTGAATTGCCTGATGTACAAAAGCGTTTCTTGAAAGCGATGCACGAGACCGGTAAACCTGTAATCTATGTAAACTGTTCCGGTAGTGCCATAGCATTGGCTGACATTGATTATGCATACGATGCGCTTTTGCAAGCCTGGTATCCGGGGCAAGAAGGAGGAACGGCTGTGGCTGATGTGCTGTTTGGTGATTATAACCCTTCCGGAAAGCTCCCTGTGACATTCTACAAATCAACGGAACAGTTACCTGAATTTACCGATTACAGCATGGAAAACCGCACTTATCGCTATTTTAAAGGTGAACCTCAATATGCGTTTGGTTATGGATTGAGTTATACAGACTTTGAATTTGGCGAGGCATTACTCTCTTCCAGTTCGATCAAAGCTGGAGAGAAAGTGGAAATCACTATTCCATTAACCAATGTCGGCAAAATGGATGGTGCTGAAGTTGTGCAGGTCTATGTAAAAAGTCTGACTAATCCTGATGCGCCTATCAAATCACTCAAAGGTTATGTGCGTCAAGAGATAAAAGCGGGTAAAAGTGAAAAAGTGAGAATAACACTCGAACCTGAATCTTTTGCTTATTATAACGCGGATGTAGATGGTCTGAAAGTTTTTCCTGGTAAATATCAAATATTGTATGGTAATTCCTCGCGAGATATGGACTTAAGATCGTTAGATTTGGAAGTTACACCTGCTGTGCAATAAGAGCGGATACACCGTAATGGTGGTTTCTAATGGTTAGGTTGTATAGGGATATTCCTTAAAGAGAGAATATCCCTTGCCCTATCCGGCTTGAATCAAGCTGGATTTGAATATATTATAGCTATGGTTGCAGAAATAGTTCAGACTTTCACAGAATAGAAAAAAATGAATGTCTAAAAAAATCATTTAAGTAACAAAACTTAGTAAAAATGGTATGTAGTTACTTGAATTAAGGATTTTTCTAATAATAAAGAATATTCAGCCTATTGGTCGTGAATAGATAGGTCGTGAACTGTATTGATGAGTTCATGCTAAAGCTGTTCATTTTGAGTAATAAGGAGTCTTTGTGATGTAAGAATTGGTAAAAGTCATTAATGATACAGTCGGGGACGTTTATTATTGAACCGGTAGCCTACGCCTAACATCAGATAGTTGGGCTCGTGGAAATCTTTAAGATTATATCCGATATGTAGGAAAGTGTCGTGAGATATATCTATTTTGAGCGCTAATATCTGATAGAAAGATTGGAGGTCTCCTCCTCCATGCAGGATGTTGGCTCCGAAACCTATGCCAATGGTGAAGTAGGGCATTACCCATTCTCCGCGTGCTGAGACACCCAAAGAAAGTTGCTTACGTAATGGTGGGATGCCAAAAGCTTCCTCTTCATTTCCACCATTAAGAGGAGTAATGTAATCTTTGGCATAAATATTGGCACCGGCGTCATATACACCGTCTAATGATACTCCTGCGCGGAATTTATATCCAAAATTATACATGGGAGCAAGACAAAACCCTGCTACGGCGTATTTTCCCGGTGCAGGAACTTGCCCGCCTGGAACATCAACGGCTTTTCTTCGCCATGAACCAAACACTGTGAGGTCGTAGCTGACATGTTTGGGAAAGGCCGGGCTCGGAATTTGTTGTGACGGTTGTAATACATCGTTTATATTCCGATTGAAATTATATATTATTCCGATTTTGAAATCTACTGTGTTCAGGCCGGTATTGGGATATCGGGTATTGCCGTTGGAAAAATGCACTGCGGTTGCCCCGATGTTAAGGTCGAATAGAGGAGAGAGTATCCAATCAAAATGAATTCCGGCACTAAGGTATGCATTAATTTTAGTCCCTATGACGGTATTGTTGGGGTTGTTGAGATAATTATAAGGTTTCCAGCCGAAGGAGGCTCCAAATCCCCATTCGTAGTTGAGCGATAGGCGGGGAGTGAGTTTGGCAATACGTGCTCCCTGAAATGCGTAGAGGGCAATAGGAGTCCCTATTTCTCTGTCGTTACCGAAGTCGAAATATCCTAATCCTATGCCTTGGTACGAACTTCCGTATATTCGGTCTGCAGTACTGCCCGGCTGTAGCTGGAAGGAATATTTCAAATGAGCCGAGTAGGCAGAACTCAGCCTTTTATGCATATTGTTTTCTCCCCGCAAGAAAGAGCTGGTAGGGAATATATATCCTGGTCGGCCTTCAATGCCGAGCCGGTGGATATAATTATTTTGTGCATGTATATTGTCAGAGAGGAATAGTATAATTATCAAGAGAAGTATATCTTTTCCTGTCTGTATTTTGCTACTCATAATGTTGTGCTGTTCTTCATTGGTTATCTGACTTTTTGTAAAATCTGATTTTTATGCAAATATAATCTTTTTGTTTACATAAGAACCAATATTGGTAAAGTTATAATTTATCATCTGTGTTATTTATGAAGTACAGTGAGAAAAAGGGAAGCTTTATCTATAAGGACAAAAGGAGCTATGCCTATTTATAATGCATAGCCCCTTTTAGCTGTTCCGGTTCTTTTGTGTTTTGTTCAGGAACGATTATTTCTCGTCATTCTTCCGGATTTCCACACGACGGATTTTACCGCTGATAGTTTTAGGAAGTTCCTCTACAAATTCTATAACGCGCGGGTATTTGTAAGGAGCGGTTACTTTTTTAACATGGTTCTGCAACTCCTTAACCAGCTCTTCACCGGCGCGGTTCTTGTACTCTTTGGATAATACGATGGTTGCTTTTACAACTTGACCTCGAATTTCATCGGGAACTCCGGTAATGGCACATTCTATGACTGCCGGATGCGTCATCAGGGCGCTTTCCACTTCGAATGGGCCGATGCGGTAACCACTGCTTTTAATAACGTCGTCGGCACGTCCTACAAACCAAAGATAGCCGTCCTCGTCTTTCCAGGCGACGTCACCGGTGTAGTAGATGTTATCGTGCCAAGCCTCGTGGGTGCGGTTGGCATCACGATAATATTCTTTGAACAGGCCAAGCGGTTTGCCTTTGTCGGTACGAATTACAATCTGTCCTTGCTCTCCGGCTTCTACGGAACGGCCGTCATAATCTATCAGGTCGACATCGTATTGGGGATTAGGCAATCCCATGCTGCCCGGTTTGGGTTTCATCCATGGCATGGTGGCTACGGTAAGAGTTGTCTCAGTCTGTCCGAAGCCTTCCATTAGTTTGATACCCGTCAACTTCTTGAATGTATCGAATACGGCAGGATTCAATGCTTCGCCGGCAATGGTACAGTATTGCAAAGAAGAAAGGTTATACTTCGTCAGGTCCTCGTGAATTAAGAACCGGAAGATAGTGGGTGGTGCACAAAGTGAGGTGACGTGATAGTCCTGTATCTTTTTCAGAATATCGGCGGGAGTAAACTTTTCATGGTCATATACAAAGATATTGGCTCCGGCTATCCATTGTCCGTATAGTTTTCCCCATACGGCTTTTCCCCAGCCTGTATCGGCAATGGTGAGGTGCAGGCTGTTTTCGTGCAGATTATGCCAAAAACTTCCTGTTACGATATGCCCCAGTGGATAGGTGAAGTCGTGGGCAACCATTTTCGGTTCGCCGGTAGTGCCGCTGGTGAAATACATCAAAGAGATGTCGTCGTTCTTGTTGGGGTGTTCCGGCTTTGTGAAAGGAGCGGCATTGGCTATGCCTTTATGAAAGTCCTCAAATCCTTCGGGTATTTCCGGACCTACGCTGACCAGTTTCTTTACACTCGGAGAACTTGGCATGGCAGCGGTGATGTGGTCGGTAATGACACTTTCACCTGCACAGACAATCATTTTGATGTCTGCGGCATTGCAACGATATATAATATCCTTTTGAGTAAGCAGGTGTGTGGCGGGAATAACAACCGCGCCCAATTTGTGCAGTGCGATGATGCTGAACCAGAATTCATAACGGCGTTTGAGAATCAGCATTACCATATCACCATGTCCAATGCCGAGGCTTTGGAAATAGGAGGCTGTCATATCTGTATAACGTTTCATGTCGGCAAATGAGAACTGGATATGTTCTCCTTTGTCATTGGTCCAGAGCAATGCAGGTTTGTCTGGCTGTTCTGCAGACCAGGCATCGACTACGTCATAGCCAAAGTTGAAATTCTCCGGTACGTTAATCTTTAAATTCTTGATAAAGTCCTCTTGAGATGTAAAGGACGTTTGTGATAAAAATCTTTCTATCATAACTTTAGGAATTAAGAATTGGAAATTGAGAATTAAGAACCTGATGTACGGCATAAGCGTACAGCTTATTCTTCATTCTTCGTTCTCCATTCTTCATTTATGTTGTTACATGATTACAGCAAGGAAGCGTACTTTCTTTCCGTCCAACGCTTTCATGCCATGTGGCAGTTTGGAGTTGAAATACAAGCTGTCTCCCTCGTTCAGGATTAAGTCTTTGCCGTCGATACTCAGCATCATGCGTCCTTCCAGAACCAGGTTGAACTCTTGTCCGGAGTGACTGTTGTAGTGTATCGGTTCGTCGTTCGGTTTGGGTTCGACGGTGACGATGAACGGGTCGGCGTTGCGGTTCATGAAACCGGCGGCCAACGATTGGTACTTGTAGGCCTTGGTACGCTCAATGCTGGTTCCCTTCCCGGCACGAGTAAGGAAGTAACTGCTCATTTTCGGCTCTTCGCCAAACATCAGTGCATCCAGGGCAACGCCGTAACGGCGGGCTATTTTCTGCAGCATACTTACGGAGATGTCAAATTCTCCCGTTTCTGCAAGCCGATATTCTTCTTCCGAAATATCGCAATCGCGGGCGATGTCTTTGGCTGTCAATTCCAATACCTCACGCAATCCTTGCAGACGTTCGGCTATTTGTTTAATTTGTTCGTCCATGTGGTTAGTATTAAGTGATTATTTTTATTATTTACTTGCTTTTATGGCATTGATAATGGCTGAGGGGAATCCTTGCCGTTCCAGTTCATTAATGCCTTTAATTGTAATTCCGCCAGGGGTACACACTTTATCAATCTCTATGCTGGGATGTGTATCATTGTTCAGTATCAGTTCGGCGGCTCCTTTCACAGACTGGGCCACCATGCGCATCCCGTCTTTGGGATAAATACCCATCTCTATTCCGGCTTGCATAGCTGCTTGGATATATTTCAGCACATAGGCTATGCCGCAGGAAGTCATGGCGGTGGCCGCTGCGATTTTATCTTCGGGAATCAGCATGGCAAGCCCCATTTGATTGAAAATGTCGAGCAACAGTTGTTCTTGTTCCTTGCTGGCATTGCGGCTTGCAATGAGTGTCATACTCTCCATTTCGCTGATTGCGGTATTGGGGATAAGACGGAACATTGTCATCTCCTTGTCTGCCACATAGTGTGCCAACTCCTCAAAAGGTATGCCGGCTGCTACGGAAATAAGTATCTGTTTACTTTTCAGTTTAAGTTCGCTTACGACAGGTTTTATCAGCCATGGCTTGACGGCAAGTATAATGAGTTCAGCACCCGTAACGGCTTCTTGATTATCGCGGGTAGTCTGTAAAGCGGGAAACTCTGCCTTCAGAACATCCAATTTATGTTGCGTGGGATTAGAAACAATGATGTCGTTGGCCGGAATGATGGTTCCTTTAGCCAAACCGCGGGCAATGGACCCGCCCATATTTCCTGCACCGATAATTGCTGTTTTCATATCGTTTTGTAATTTAAAATGTTGTCTTTAGGCAAAGGTAAAGATTTTCTATAAAAAACGACCGAAACAGGAAGGTATTCTTCTTTCGGTCGTCTCTTTTGTCGGCTGATTATTCTTCAAATATCAAAGTACTTTCTTAAAACGTTCCAGGAAGAGGTCTGCTTCGTCCATGCTGAGGCACAAGGGCGGCAAGAGGCGGAGTACGTTTGTTCCACTGACGCCGGTAAACACATGCTGCTCTTTCAGTAACTTCAAACGCAGTTCTTTGATGGGTTCTTCAAATTCGAGACCGATCATCAAGCCGCGTCCGCGTACTTCTTTGATTTGCGGGAATTTCTTCAGTTCTTCCAGTAAGTACGCGCCTACTTTGGCTGCATTGGCCACAAGTCCTTCCTGCTCGATAACATCCAGTACGGCAAGTGCTGCGCTGCAAGCCAGATGATTTCCACCGAAAGTTGTTCCAAGCTGTCCATAGACAGGGGTGAACATCGGACTGATAAGTACGCCTGCCATCGGGAAGCCGTTGCCTATGCCTTTGGCTACGGTGATTATGTCGGCTTGGATGCCGTTGTGCTGATGGGCAAAGAATTTGCCGCTACGTCCGTAGCCACTCTGAATTTCGTCCAGAATCAGTATGGTATTGTGCTTTGTACAGGTTTCACGCAGGGCTTGCATAAATTCGTCGGTTGGCAACTGTATGCCGCCCACTCCCTGAATGCCTTCGATGATCACTGCACACACATCGCCTTTTGCCAGTTCGGATTTCATGGACTCTATATCGTTCAGCGGAAGATAGGTGACGTGTCCGCAGTCGTTGATGGGAGCGATGATTTTGGGATTGTTGGTAACCTCTACGGCCAATGAGGTACGCCCATGAAAAGCCTTTGAGAAAGATACCACGCGTGTCCGTCCGTTGTAGAACGAGGCGAGCTTCAGTGCATTCTCGTTGGCTTCGGCTCCGCTGTTGATAAGGAACAGGGAGTAATCGTCGTAGCCGCAGACCTTTCCCAACCGTTCTGCCACTTGTTGTTGCAGCTTGTTGATGACTGAGTTGGAATAGAATCCAAGTGTGGCCACTTGCTTGCTGATCATCTCTACGTAATGCGGATGTGCATGTCCGATAGAGATTACGGCATGTCCGCCGTAGAGGTCGAGGTATTCCGTACCTTTATCGTCCCATACGTGGCAGCCTTTTCCTTTGACGATGTTAATGTCAAAAAGGGGGTATACGTCGAATAAATTCATTTTCTTCTTTGTTTAAAGATTGTATCAATCAAGTTGTTACTGATAATATAACTAAGACCATTTGGTATTTCAAGCAAAGCATTTACTCTCTTATCCATTCCATTGCAGATACTTACATAAATCTTCTAATGTAGAATTCTTTTCTTTAATTAAAGTATCTTTCTTACTTCTACTCCATCCTTTCAGTTCCTTTTCTCTGGCAATAGCATCTTCTATTTGCTGAAATTCTTCGTAATAAAGCAGAATATGACAGATAGCCTGAGTTATCATTAAAAAGCACTCGGCTTTAATCGTAAGCCTACGGTTTCTTCTAAGTTGAACATCAGGTTCATATTATGTACCGCTTGTCCGCTGGCTCCTTTCAGCAAGTTGTCTATGCAGGAGATGACAAGAAGTTTGTCGCCATGCTTTTCCAAATGGATAAGGCACTTGTTGGTGTTGACAACCTGCTTCAAATCGATGTTCTTGTCGACGATATGCGTAAAGGAGTCTTTGGCATAGTATTCTTCGTACATGCGGACAATCTCTTCCAACGCAACTTTGGTTTTTATCACGATAGTGGTAAAAATGCCACGAGGAAAATCGCCGCGATAAGGTATGAAATCAATGTCCGAATCAAAACTGTTTTGGAGCTGTTTGAGCGACTGCTTGATTTCGGGCACATGCTGGTGCTCGAAGGCTTTGTACACACTCATGTTGTTGTTGCGCCAGCTGAAGTGGCTCGTTGCTCCCGGCTTGACGCCTGCGCCGGTGCTGCCGGTGATGGCATTCACCATAATGTCGCCGTTCAGCATCAGATGCTTGGCAAGTGGAAGCAGTCCCAGCTGGATACAGGTGGCGAAGCATCCGGGGTTGGCAACATGTTTTGCCGTACAGGTGGCCCGGCGGTTGAGTTCGGGGAGCCCGTAAATAAAGTCATGGTCGTCGCTTTTGATGCGGTAGTCCATGGAGAGGTCGATTATCTTTAAATCTTCCGGTACGTTGTGGCTTTCCATGAATTTCTTGGTATCGCCATGTGCCGTACAGAAAAAGAGCACATCAATCTCGTCCAACGGCAGTTCGTCGGTGAATACTAAATCTGTTTCGCCGTACAGTCCTTCGTGTACGTCGGTAATTTTGTTGCCGGCGTTGCTTGAGCTGTTGATGAATACGATTTCCGCTTCCGGGTGATTTAATAACAGGCGTATCAATTCGCCTGCTGTGTATCCGGCTCCGCCGATGATTCCTACTTTAATCATGTTGATAATATCTATTGGGTTCTTCTGGTATTATAATTAATAATATGATGTATATGAGTATGCCTGCAAATGCAGTAAAGACTGTTGCGAAAACATAAATGATGCGCACTAATGATACGTCAAGCCCGAAAAAGTCTGCCAGTCCTGCGCATACGCCGGACAACATTCTTCCGTTTCGCGGGCGTGTCAATTTTTGTTTCCCGTTCATCATTTAGATTTTTTCGTCTTTATGGTTTGAATAATAGGCACGCAGTGCGGTAGAGGTCACCTTGATGAAGCCCTTGGCATCTTCCGCAGTCCATCCCTTCTGCATTTCGCCGTATTCGCCGAATTTGTTCTTCACAAGGTCGTCTTCGCTTTCCACGCCTACCGTAGAGAAACAAAGCGGGTGGAGTTCGAGAATTGCCGTACCGTTTACGTTGCGTTGTGAAGATTCCAGCATGGCCTCGATGTCGCGCATTACCGGTTCCAGATACTGGCTTTCGTGCAGGAACATGCCGTACCAGTTGGCTACCTGGTCTTTCCAGTATTGCTGCCATTTGCTCAATGTGTATTTCTCAAGGAACTTGTGCGCACCGATAATCAGCATGGGAGCGGCGGCTTCAAAACCCACACGACCTTTAATGCCGATAATCGTGTCGCCTACGTGCATATCGCGTCCGATGCCGTAGGCCGCACCGATTTCCTCTACTTTCTGAATAGCCTTGATGGGATCGTCGAATGTTTCGTCGTTGACGGCCTTAAGTTCACCTTTCTCAAAGGTGAGGCGCAACTGTTCGCTGCCCTCTTTGGTGCAATGTTTCAGGTAGGCGCTTTCCGGAAGTCCCTGTGCGGAATCCAGAATCTCGCCGCCGCAAATGGAGGTGCCCCACAAACCTACATTATAGGAATATTTCAGTTTGGCGAAGTCGGCTGCGAAACCATGTTTGTTCAGGTAGTCTATCTCTTCCTGACGGCTCAATGCCATGTCGCGTGTCAGGGTGATGATTTCCACGCCCGGAGCCATGACGAGGAAAGTCATGTCGAAACGTATCTGGTCGTTGCCTGCACCGGTTGAACCATGTGCAATGGCATCGGCTCCGATTTCGTTGGCATAGCGTGCAATGGCCAGTGCCTGGAAGATACGTTCGGAACTTACGGATATAGGATAAGTGCCGTTACGCAATACATTGCCGAATACCATGTATTTCAAACTCTTTTCGTAATACTCCTGTGTTACGTCTAAAGTGATATATTTTACGGCGCCCAGCTTGTAGGCGTTTTCTTCGTTCGTTTTCAACTGTTCAGGGCTGAAACCGCCGGTATTGGCACAAGCCGCATACACTTCGTATCCTTTCTCTTTTGCCAGGTACATAACTGTGAATGAGGTGTCCAGACCACCACTGAATGCGACTACTACTTTTTTCTTTTTTGCTTCCATATTTATTTATATTTTATCTTCTTCGTGTAATTTCGGGTCGTAGAGCATTGCTGTACAAATGCAGAACTTCCGGTTTTTGGCTACTAATATATCGTGGTTGATGCAGCCTTCACAACCTTTCCAGAAAGACTCGTCGTCTGTCAGTTCATTGAACGTAACAGGTACATAGCCTAATTCGGTATTCATTTTCATGACGGCTGCTCCACTGGTCAGACTGAAAATCTTGGCTTTAGGCCATCGCAGGCGTGCCAGGCGGAAAGATGCCGTCTTAATGCGTTTGGCCAGTCCCAAGCCACGATATTCAGGGTGCACAATGAGTCCTGATGTTGCTACATACTGCTTGTTTCCCCAGCTTTCTATATAGGTGAAGCCGGCAAACTCTTCTCCGCATAAAGCTATAATGGCTTTCCCTTCTTTCATTTTAGTAGCTACATATTCATGGGTACGCTCTGCTATACCGGTTCCACGTACTTTGGCTGCTTCTCGGATGGTATCCAAAATTTTGTCCACATAAACCTCATGTGAGGCATCAGCCACCATCACATCAATTTGTTTCGAATCCATTTCTTTTATTTCGTTATATTACAGTTATACTAACTTACTCCATGTTGGGAATGATTTGTGACAGAAACACGCGTACCTCTTCATGGGATGCAGCTTCATGCAGGACCATCATAATCGTGTCGTCTCCGGCAATCGTGCCCAGTATGGCAGGGCATTCACGATTGTCAATGTCGTAGGCCATGCTGCTGGCGTAGCCGGGGCGGGTGCGGATAACGGCAATATTCTTGGAGAAATGGAGTGAGACGAATCCGCTGGTCATCAGCATTTCGCTTGCGCTTTGGGCGTTGTTGCGTTTGTACATGATGTTGTTGGGCAGTACATATACATATTTCCCGTTCATATTGGCAGCTTTGGCTACTTTCAGTTGTTTTAAGTCGCGTGACAAGGTGGCTTGAGTCAGTTCAAAGCCTTCTTTCCCTAAAGCTTGTAACAGTTCTTCTTGTGAGCTGATTTCTTTGCTTGAGATGATCATTTTGATGGCATCTAACCGATTAGCTTTCTTTTTCATGTTTCTGTATAATTATTCTTAGAACGGTGCAAAAATAGGGAATGTTTTGGAAATAATATACGAAAATGGGATTTTTTTATCCTTTAATATGCAATAATTGTGAAAATAATGGTATATGTATGCATGGTCGGACCTGCTTCTCGGTAGGGGGTGATAGGCTTGTCCGTAGGGCTATCTGTGATGAGGCTATGAGTGAAATACAATTAAAAGGCTTATAATATAGAATTAAAAGCCTATTAATTACATATTATAAGCCTTTTAATTATATCTTTGTAGCAACTTCAGGCAGGCAGCCTGAGGAAGTTATTCACCTTCTAAAATAAAGTCAGTATGTTTTATAAAAAGAGTCGCGCCAAAGTAGGCGGGAAATACAAATGGTTTCCCCGCGCATGTGTCAACAAACACACAGTCAATACGCAGGATTTGGGAGAAGCCATCAGCCGGAGGTGTACGGTTACGCCTGCGGATGTGCATGCGGTGATCCGTTCATTGCCCGAAGTCATGTCGTTCTTTATGGAGAACGGCAACAGTGTCCATCTGGACGGGCTTGGCTCTTTCTATTACAAACTGAGCTGTGCGGGCAACGGAGTGGATACGCCCGAGGAGGTCAGCAGGGAGCAAGTGAAAGCTGTTCGCGTGCAGTTCATTCCTGAACGCCGTAAGAAATGCGGTAAGTATTGCCGGGCCTTGGGCGAAGGGGTGGAACTGGTGAAATTAGGCGATTAGTTTTCTTTACACATCAAGGCTGTGGAATAAGAAACCGGATGTGGTAATTGGGGGAGGAGATGGATTATCAAATCTGACATCCTTTCAGTCAAAATAAGTACAAGGAATAGGGGGTGATTCCCCTATTTTTGTATTATGAAACAGTGACTAAAACTAATTACCATGAAACAATGTTTTTTTGCGGTCGATTTGGGCGCTACCAGTGGCCGTACTATCTTGGGAACCTTCACGCCGGAGGGATTGGAAATGGAAGACGTAAACCGTTTCCCGAACCGTTTGATTGAAACCGGCGGACATTTCTACTGGGATATCTATGAACTTTACCGGAATATTATCGAAGGGCTGAAAATAGTCGCTCAAAGGGGTGATGTTGAGATTACCTCTATCGGCATTGATACATGGGGAGTGGATTTTGTCTGTGTGGGGAAAGATGGAGGTTTCATTCGTCAGCCCTATTCTTATAGAGATCCTCATACCGTCGGAGCATCTGACATATTCTTTAGGAAAGTTCCCCGTAAACAGGTTTATGAGTGGACGGGCATCCAAGTAATGAATTTCAACTCCTTGTTCCAGCTTGATACATTGAGGCGTAATGATGACAGTGCATTGGCTGCTGCCGATAAACTGCTTTTCATACCGGATGCTTTGAGTTATATGCTGACCGGTGAAATGGTGACAGAGTATACCATTGCAAGTACTGCACAGTTGATCAATGCGAAAACCCGTAAGTTTGAAGATGCTTTACTGTATGAAATAGGTCTTACAAGATCCAATTTCGGCCGCTTCGTCTATCCGGGAGACAAAGTCGGTGTCTTGACAAAAGAAGTACAGACCATGACCGGGCTTGGCGCTATACCCGTAATAGCTGTGGCAGGGCATGACACAGCCTCGGCAGTTGCTTCAGTCCCTGCCGTAAATCGTAATTTTGCTTATTTAAGTAGCGGCACCTGGTCGCTGATAGGAGTGGAGACGGATGCTCCGGTTATTACAGAGGAAACAGAGGCTCTGAACTTCACCAATGAAGGCGGTGTGGAAGGAACGATTCGTCTATTGAAGAACATCTGCGGAATGTGGCTGTTGGAACGTTGCCGCACTGCATGGGGGGAAACTTCTTATCCGGAGCTCATATCCGAAGCAAATGCAAGTGAGCCTTTTCGTAGTTTGATCAATCCGGATGATGCTCTGTTTGCCAATCCGGCCGATATGGAACAGGCCATAAAGAACTACTGCTCGGATCATCGCCAGCCTGTTCCGCAAACGAGAGGGCAGGTAGTACGCTGCATATTCGAAAGCCTTGCTTTGCGCTACCGTCAAGTATTGGACAATCTTCGTACCCTTTCTCCTTGTCAGGTAGAAACCCTTCATGTGATTGGCGGCGGAAGCCGTAATGATTTGTTGAATCAATGGACCGCTAATGCAATTGGTATTCCTGTTGTTGCAGGTCCTTCTGAGGCGACCGCAATCGGCAACGTCATGATTCAGGCATTAACAGCCGGAACGGCAAAAGACATTTCCTCCATGCGCCGGCTCATCAACGGCTCCATCCCTTTAAAAACTTTCTATCCGGAAGATACGGAAATGTGGGATGCTGCGTACTTGCACTTTAAGCAGATGACAATGATAACCAACAATTAAATTATAATTAAAAAAATCAGTATCATGAAAGAAGAATTGATAACAAAAGCCTATGAGGTAGCCAAAGAACGCTATGCGGCTTTGGGTGTGGATGTAGAAAAAGTGATGGAGCAACTCCAGAAGGTGGCGATATCCATGCATTGTTGGCAGGCCGATGATGTTATCGGGTTTGAGTCGGGTGGCTCATTGACCGGTGGTATCCAAACGACAGGAAATTATCCGGGTAAGGCCCGTAACATGGAAGAACTGCGTAATGACATCTTGAAAGCCGCTTCTTATATCCCGGGTAAGCATCGCTTGAATCTGCACGAGATTTATGGTGACTTTGGCGGTGCGTTTGTCGACCGCGACCAGGTAGAAGTGAAACATTTTGAGAGTTGGATGCAATGGGCTGCTGAAAATGGTATGAAGCTGGATTTCAACTCAACATCTTTCTCGCATCCGAAAAGTGGTAACCTGTCTTTGTCTAACCCCGATAAGGGCATTCGTGATTTCTGGATCGAGCATACCAAGCGTTGTCGTGCCATTGCAGAGGAAATGGGACGTAGGCAAGGGGATCCCTGTATCATGAACCTTTGGGTGCACGATGGCAGCAAAGATGTTACGGTTAATCGTATGAAATATCGTGAACTGTTTAAGGACTCTCTCGACCGGATTTTTGCTACGGAGTATAAAAACATGAAGGATTGTCTGGAGTCTAAAGTGTTCGGCATCGGCTTGGAAAGCTATACGGTAGGTTCTAATGAGTTCTGTGTGGGATATAGCGTGCAACATCAGAAACTCATCACTATCGATACGGGACATTTTCACCCGACGGAAAGTGCCGCAGACAAGGTATCGTCTATGTTGTTGTTCGTTCCGGAATTGATGCTTCATGTCAGCCGGCCGATACGTTGGGATTCCGACCATGTGACTATTATGGATGATCCTACATTGGAACTCTTCCAAGAGATTGTTCGTTGCAATGCTTTGGATCGCGTACATATTGGTCTCGACTATTTCGATGCTTCCATTAATCGTATTGGCGCTTATGTCATCGGTACTCGTGCTGCGCAAAAGTGTATGTTGCGTGCGTTGTTGGAGCCATTGGCCAAACTTCGTGAGTATGAAGCCGCCGGTCAGGGCTTCCAGCGCCTGGCTTTGTTGGAAGAGGCAAAGGCCTTGCCTTGGAATGCTGTTTGGGATATGTTCTGCTTGAAGAATAATGTTCCGGTAGGCGAAGAGTTTATACCTGAGATAGAGAAATATGAAGTTGAAGTTACATCAAAACGTAACTGAACCAAGTAGAGTTAGTGAGAGTGCTTGGCGGGGAAAGTAGACCTTTGCCCGCTACTCTTATTACTTGTCGAATATTAATCGTTGATTATTATGAATACACTAATAGGATTGTTGATCATCGCTATTGGCAGTTTTGGACAAAGCAGTTCATATGTGCCTATCAATAAAGTTAAAGGTTGGTCTTGGGAAAGCTTCTGGTTGATACAGGGTGTTTTTGCCTGGCTTGTTTTTCCGTTGTTGGGAGCCTTGCTTGCCATTCCGGCTGGCAGCAATCTGATTGAACTCTGGGGAACCGGTGGCGCATTGCCGGCCATTGTCTATGGCGTCCTTTGGGGAGTAGGCGGCCTGACGTTCGGATTGAGTATGCGCTATCTGGGTGTCGCTTTGGGGCAAAGTATCGCTTTGGGCACTTGTGCCGGTTTTGGAACTCTGTTTCCTGCTTTGTTTGCCGGAAAGGATTTGTTGCATGGCGACGGGTTGATGCTCCTTATTGGTGTCTGTATTACTTTGGCGGGAATTGCGGTTATTGGTTATGCCGGCAGTTTGCGCTCCAAGAATATGAGTGAAGAGGAAAAAAAGGCGGCAGTAAAGGACTTCGCATTGACAAAGGGATTGCTGGTCGCTTTGCTGGCGGGGGTGATGAGTGCATGCTTTGCTCTTGGGCTGGATGCCGGAACACCTATTAAAGATGCGGCATTGGCGGGCGGTGTTGCTCCGTTGTATGCCGGGCTTCCTGTTATCTTCCTGGTAACCCTGGGAGGCTTCTTTACCAATGCGGTTTATTGTATTCAGCAGAATGTAAAAAACAAGACCGGTAAGGAATATTTGTCGGTTAAGGGGAATACATTTATAAATAACCTTTTGTTCTGTGCCCTTGCCGGTGTTCTGTGGTATTCACAATTCTTTGGACTGGAAATGGGCAAGAGCTTTTTGGGCGGCAGTCCGATATTGCTTGCTTTTTCCTGGAGCATACTGATGTCGTTGAATGTGACATTCAGCAATGTTTGGGGAATCTTGCTGAAAGAGTGGAAAGGGTGTGGATCTCGTACCATTGGTGTGTTGTTGCTGGGATTGGTGATTCTTGTCACTTCCATTATTGTAGTGGCAATGGCGCAAGCATAAAATGATATAAAATATAATCATTAAAAATAAAAGACATGAAATCAATTCTTGAAAATCGTCCTGCCTTGGCTCGTGAAGTCAATCAGGTGGCAGAAGTGGCTGGTTACCTTTGGCAAAAAGGGTGGGCGGAACGTAATGGAGGTAATATAACTCTGAATATTACGGAATATATAGATGATGAAATCAGAAGCCTTCCGGCTATCAGTGAGGTGAAGCAAATAGGGAAAAAACTTCCTTTTCTGAAGGGATGTTATTTCTATTGTAAAGGGACTCAGATGCGCATGCGCGATTTAGCGCGCTGGCCCATGGAGAATGGCTCGGTAATTCGTATTCTGGACGATTGTTCCAGTTATGTGATTATTGCCGATAAACCGGTGATGCCGACATCGGAGTTGCCTTCCCATCTTGCGGTTCATAATTATCTGATTGGAAAGGGTTCTCCTTATAGAGCGTCTTTGCATACGCATCCTATTGAGCTTATTGCTATGACCCACAGTAAGAAGTTCATGGAAAAAGATGTGGCTACTAATTTGCTTTGGAGCATGATTCCGGAAACAAAAGCCTTCTGTCCACGTGGCTTGGGAATGATTCCTTACGAGTTGCCGAGTTCTGTGAAATTGGCCGATGCTACTATCGAGGCTTTGAGTGATTATGATGTAGCCATGTGGGAAAAGCATGGGGTTTTTGCAGTGGATGTAGATATAATGTCTGCTTTCGACCAGATAGATGTATTGAATAAATCTGCGTTGATTTACATTGCTTCCAAGAACATGGGCTTCGAACCGGATGGTATGAGTCGGGAGCAGATGAAAAAGATGACTAAGGCTTTTAATTTACCTAAATAAAAGTAGAGCATAATTATGTATAGGATGATATTGAACGAAACCTCTTATTTTGGAGCAGGCTGTCGCGAGACAATCGCGGTGGAAGCTATGCGCAGAGGTTTCAAGAAAGCATTTTTTGTGACAGACAAGGACTTGATTAAATTCAAGGTAGCAGATAAGATTATTGAAGTTTTTGAGAAGAATCATATTCCTTATGAGCTTTTCTGCGATGTAAAAGCTAATCCTACTATTGCTAATGTGCAGAAAGGTGTGGATGCTTTTAAGGCATCGGGTGCTGATTTTATTGTGGCTTTGGGTGGAGGCTCTTCCATTGATACGGCAAAGGGCATTGGCATTGTAGTGAATAATCCGGATTTTGCAGATGTGAAATCGCTGGAAGGTGTGGCTGCAACCCGCTATAAGGCTGTTCCGACTTTTGCTTTGCCCACAACGGCAGGAACTGCGGCTGAGGTCACTATTAATTATGTGATAATTGATGAAGATGCAAAGAAGAAGATGGTTTGTGTAGACCCCAATGATATTCCGGCTGTGGCAATTGTAGATCCTGAATTGATGTATTCTATGCCGAAGGGTCTGACGGCGGCAACAGGTATGGATGCCTTGACGCATGCTATCGAAAGCTACATAACTCCGGGGGCTTGGGCTATGTCGGATATGTTTGAACTGAAGGCTATTGAAATGATTGCTGCCAATTTGAAAGCGGCTGTCGATAATGGTAATGATGTGGTTGCCCGCGAAGCTATGTCTCAAGCACAATATATTGCCGGTATGGGATTCAGTAATGTCGGTTTGGGCATCGTTCATTCAATGGCGCATCCGTTGGGAGCTCATTATGACACTCCGCATGGTGTTGCCAATGCATTACTTTTGCCGTATGTAATGGAATATAATGCAGAATCTCCGGCTGCTCCGAAATATATCAATATAGCTAAAGCTATGGGAGTGAATACGGATGGCATGACCGAGCTTGAAGGTGTGCGTGCAGCAGTGGAGGCAGTCCGGAACTTATCGTTGAGTATCGGTATTCCTCAAAAGCTGCATGAAATCAATGTGAGAGAAGAAGACTTGCATCAATTGGCTATTGACGCTTTCAATGATGTTTGTACAGGGGGTAATCCTCGTTCCACTTCTGTCGAGGAAATTGAAGAATTATACCGTAAGGCTTTTTAATTTATATCGGACTCACGTTATATTAAGGCAGTAACTGTATACAATTTTACAGCAAAGCCTCCTATAAATAATTATACGATTTATGGGAGGCTTATATTTTACCCTCCCCCTTGTTTTGCACATACCGCTTTGTTGGCTACCTTCGTTTTCTATTGTGTTTTTTTTATTAAAGATTTCATAAATGCCTCTTCTTTCATAAATATTTTCTATTTTTGTCAAGCACCTACTATGAAGTGTACACATTATGATTAAGGACTACAATGATTTAGGAGTAGAATTCAAGTATCTTATTGTAAATGATATGGACCGGAAGTATGGCCTGTGGGTGAATACTGTGGGGTTTCAGTCCATTCAGCCGAATTCTCCCTATCCTTTAAGAGATCATCCCTCGGGTTATTTTTTTAATACACAGAAAGGGCGTGTCCTACGCGAATATCAGTTTGTCTATATAACAAAAGGCCGAGGGGTGTTTGCTTCGGAGAATACACCGGAGAAACCACTATGCAGAGGTCGTTTGATAGTTCTTTTCCCCGGCCAATGGCATACTTATCACCCTTATCGGCAGACCGGCTGGAATGAATATTATATAGGTTTCGAAGGGCCTGTTATTGACAATCTGATGAAAAATGGTTTCTTGTCTAAGGATAACCAGGTGCTTGAAGTCGGTTTGAACGAAGAACTGGTATCTCTTTTTTCCCGGGCTTTGGAGATTGCGGAAGCCGATAAAATATCTTCCCAGCAATATCTTGCCGGTATCGTTTTGCATATGATGGGGATGATACTGTCTGTTTCTAAGAATAAGATTTTTGAGATAGGCGATATTGATCAGAAAATAGAGCAGGCTAAGATTATTATGAATGAAAATGTCTTTAATAATATTGATCCGGAAGAATTGGCTATGAGGCTAAATATTAGTTATTCTTGGTTCAGGAAGGTGTTTAGGGACTATACCGGTTATGCTCCTGCCAAATATTTCCAAGAATTGAAATTGCGGAAAGCTAAACAATTATTGCTTAGTACCTCTCAGTCCGTCAAGGAGATTTCTTTTATGCTTGCTTATAAATCCACCGAACATTTTTTTGCCTCATTTAAGAAGCGTACCGGTTTCACTCCATTGGAATATCGTTCTTTTGGCAGGGAGACTGATGCGGAGAATGAATATTGACTCAGTTGGAATAAAAAAAACGACAAGCTGTATAATACAACTTGTCGTTTTTTTATTGTCGGAATGAGGCGACTCGAACGCCCGACCCCTACGTCCCGAACGTAGTGCGCTACCAACTGCGCTACATTCCGATGCCCTTTCAAAAAAGTGGTGCCACCAGCAACCGAAAATCGGTTTGTATGACACTATCTCTCAATAAGTTATATCTTTATTACGATGTTAGTCCCTTGAATAAGGTTTTCACAACTTTTCACCATTCAACACAATTTTGTGTCTTAGGTTCGATTTCTGTGTGCAAAGGTAGATATTTATTTGGAATTATCAAATCTCCAAGAAGTTTTTTTTAGCATTTATATATTTTCAAATGCTACATTATCGTTTTCGTAAAACGAAAATAAGAATATTATCTATTGAATAACAGATATTTATAAGAAGTGTATAGAATAATGGGTAACGATATAGAAACGAGCGAAATTCTTTAATTTGCCTTATGTTTCCACTGTTTCAATACTCTGCTACAAAAATAGTTATATTCCTTTAAATGCCAATAATGTCTTTGTAAAACTACAATAAAGTTGTAGTTTTGCCTAAAACATGAGATTAGTAAAAATATCATCCCCTAACAATATCAAACATATGAAGAACTTCAATGCACAATACGGTAAGCATTCCCGATTGGAATTATTAAAACATTTTATCTTGGAACATGGAGCTTATATCGAACTCAAAAAGGGAGAACAGTTCTCTGTTCAGGGTAAAATGAACCGCCGGGGGGCTTATATTGAAAACGGCTTATTGAGATATACCCATGTGGATGAAAGAGGAAATATACATATAGTAGGATATACTTTTTCAAATGAATTTGCGGGGAGTTTATGCACATTCATAAATCCCGACCGACCGTCATTAGTCACTATTGAGGCTGTTTGCGATTCAAAGATTTACTATCTACCATATTCAACGGCAGAGGAATTTTTTACGACAAATGCCGAAACCGTGCAAATAAAGTGTACGCTTGTCGAACAATCATACTTGTTGATGTATCATAGATTATTGGATATGTACTGTAAAACTACGGAAGAACTTTATCTTGATTTATTGAACAGATGCCCCGACATTCAAGAGCACATTACGTTGAAAGAAGTGGCTTCTTTCTTACAAGTCACACCTGAAACAATCAGTCGCATCCGCCACAAACTGAACAAATAGCTTACGATAATGAATGATTTTAATACATATCTCAATAATTTGGACTATTCCCATGTAAAAGATTTATTTGCGAGAAAAGGGATATTGCGTACTTACCATAAGAAAGATTTCTTTATCCGACAAAATGAGATAGAACGTTTTGCCGGTTGGGTGAAACATGGCACATTTCAATATACGCATATTGACGAAGAAGGAGAAGAGCACATTGTAGGATATGCTTTTACCGATGAATTTGTATGTGACTATTCTTCTTTTATGAAAAGTTGTCTGTCAGCTGTGAGCATTCAAGCATTAACAGACTGTTCTGTTTATGAAATATCACGCCATGATATTATAGAATGTTGGGAAACGAATATGGAAACTCAACGATTAGGAAGATATGTAGCTGAAAATCTATATGAAATGGTGTATGAACGATTGCTCGATTCGTATTGTACACCTGAAATACGATATCAAAGACTAATGAAACGTTGTCCTGACCTTAAAGATACTGTACCCTTGAAAAGTATAGCTTCTTTCTTAGGGGTTACTCCTGAAACAGTTAGTCGCATACGCCGCAAACTGGAGAAATAGCCAATCTTTTAACATCCATTATACTGGGGTCTTGACAATTGTCAAGACCTTTTTTCTTTATTCTTCCGTATTTTGCATTCATGATTTAATAACATTGATATGATACGTAAATTAACACAAGAAGAATATAATAATGCTGCTGATTTGTCCTATCAAGTATGTATGGAATGTGGCAGGAATGATTTCACCCAAGAAGGTATTGAAACCTTTAAAAGTTTCGTGTATGACACATCGTTGATGAATACGCTTGACATATATGGCGCTTTTGACAATCATTTATTAATAGGAATAATCGGTGTACATCGGGAAAGGCAACATATATCCCTCTTCTTTGTCTTGTCACACTATCATCGGCAAGGAATAGGAAAATCGTTATTTGACTATATGATGAGCAATTGTAATTTTTCTTATATAACAGTTAATTCTTCAACCTATGCAGAAACTTTTTATGCATCTTTAGGTTTCAAAAAAGTGGGTAAAAAAGAGCTTAATAAAGGAATTGTTAGTATCCCTATGGAGAGAAATATATAATTATTGCCAATCATTTAAAAGAGATAAGATGAAAAAGAAATTTACCCTGCACACCCTGCTTGCGGTAATCATCGCCTGCACCCTCCTCAGCCTCACCTCCTGCGAAAAGCATGACGGCATCAACTTCCTCAAATCCAAATGTACGGCCGAGCTGAACGGGCAGGAGTACATTGACCAACAACCTTTTGAAGCTATGTTTGGCCCGGTGATGCCCACACCTTTTTTGGAATATAGCCAATATGAAGCTACGTTTGAAACGTATCTAAGTACAGAGAGAGGGGGCAAAATCGCTTATATTGTAAGAATCAATCTGTTTGTGGATACGCCGGAAGAATTTTTCCACCAGCCGCAAACGATAGAAAAGATAGAAATAGCAGATACAGATACCACGATGTCCGATAGGGATTACCGCCAGTATTGCAAGGACAACAAAGTGTCATACGCCACAGTGAATGGCGAAGCGATAGACAGGGGCACTTTCCAAATCACTTCCTACGACAAGACCGAAGGACAAATCTACTGTACCAACTGCAATGGTACATTTACTCTGCAGTTCAGCGAAGGAACGCTCAATGGAACTTTTTGGATTAAGTAAATAATCTCAAAAAACATAGAAATGATTTAAAATAGAGAAAAGATGAAAAAGAAATAACGTTGCGCATAATGTCTATCGCAATTACTATTTTTATACTTTGTACCTATATCCTATCCTCCTGTGGGAAGCACGAAGATTTGGTATAGATTACTTCAAATCGAAATGCACGGCAGAATTGAATGATATGTTCACTGCAATAATGTTTTCTGCATAGGTTATCCCAATCTGAAGAAATAGTATTTTAAGTTTGACAAATATACATAAGAAGCAAAATTGTTGATTCCAACATACGGATATTAGTTTTATAAATTATTTATAGTATGGAAAGTGTGTTACAACAGAGATTTTTCCGTTTATTATCGGAATACTCACAACGTAAAGTTTCTGCATCGGAGTTTACAGAAGCTATTGAGGAATTGGCTACGCATGTAGCCAATTTTAGTATCAACGAGCAGGATTACAACGTATTACTGCGTTATTTTTCCTTTGGCTTGCACCGTCTTAAATCGTACCGTGTGCGGTTTGAGCAAGAAAAAAATGCCCTATTTGCATTTAATTGATGAAGCGATAGGACTTTTGAACACCGAAATACGCCTTATCGAGTGGCGTATCAAATACCCGGAACAACTACAGCAACGCACTAACAAACAAGTCCTTTCCCCTCTCTACCTCGCTGACAAGACAACCCTTATCAACATCATGGAAATGGTAAGCGGTCTGTTCCTCTCCAAAGACATCGTGTATCAGAACGGCAAGCCCGCCTACTTGGTGGACTTGGCGAAAGCCTTTGAATGGCTGTTCAACATCAGGATAGGCGACTGTTACCAAAAACATGAGGACGTGATAAAACGAAAGCCGGGCAAACTGACCGGGTTTCTTAATGGATTGGTAGAACTTATCAAAAAGGAACATGACAAGAAAGGGTACAGATAACCAACGTCTTACGATTTATTTATAGGGGATTCCATTAGTTCCCCTATAATTTTTTTGCACCTGTTTTCTGAACTTTGCTTCATCAATCGATTGACAGACCTAATGTATAATCAGAAAAATGAAGCAATCATGTATATAGACAATGACGATTTCAGCGTATGGATGCAGAAGCTGTACGCCAAACTGGAAGAACTCTGCAAGGATGTACGGGTACTGCGCAATGCCGACAGGGTGCTGCCCGAAGATGACAACCTGCTGGATAATCAGG